>PPYF01673051.1_pt1 | contig 17191 bp, 14 predicted proteins | sample 1559871 | NCBI WGS metagenome assembly PPYF01 (sample SAMN08240021, study PRJNA423297) | Human gut metagenome, whole genome shotgun sequencing project.
GCAGTGGAATAATGCAGGCTGACCAAAGCGGATGTTCGAAAAGGAATAGCATATCCGGGTCTATGAAAGAGAAAATGAAGGAAATAGCGAAAGGTATGAATCCTGAGAAAGCTATGGAACTTGCAAAAAAAATGGGTGCAAGCCCTGAAGCTTTAAAGAAAATGGAAACAGGAATGTACAAGAGTCGTGCTGTAGGTATGAATACACTGGCCAAAGATACGGTTACAATGAAAACAACTTCTCGAGGAAAACGTGAAAAAGCGGATAGTGATAAATTCGGAGGCATGGAAGCGATGATGAAAGCTATGATGTCCAAGAAAAAAGAATATTCTAAAGAGGAGATGAATTTTGCTTTGGCTGTCGTGGAAGTAGAACGTACCTTGAAGAATGTGGGCAATTATAAGAGTGCTCTTTTGGAAAGTCCGGAAAGAGAATTGACCTCTATGGTGAATGCGTTGAACGGAGGATATACGCAGCCTTCACCGGGTGGTGATCCCATCGCCAATCCTAATACATTACCTACAGGACGAAATCTTTTCGCTATCAATGCTGAAGAAACTCCGTCGGAATCTGCATGGGAAAAAGGAAAACAATTGGCTGACAACACTATCGAAATGTATCGCCGTCGTCATAATGACTCTGTTCCTCGTAAAGTAAGTTATACATTATGGAGTGGAGAATTTATAGAAACCGGCGGTGCTACTATTGCACAGGTGCTTTATATGCTGGGTGTAGAGCCTGTTCGTGATACGTTTGGGCGTGTGACGGATCTTCGTCTGATTCCTTCTGCTGAATTAGGCCGTCCTCGTATTGATGTGGTAGTGCAGACTAGCGGGCAGGATGTTTATTTGAATAATATGGGTGCTTTTTATGGTAGTGAAAAGAATTGGGAAACTGTTCGCCAATTTGCTTTGGAAGCTGCTTTGACACGTACGGATGCGGTTATTCAGCCACGTCAAAGCAATACATGGGGTGCATTAAGTCTGGATCATGTGTATGAGTTTATGGGAGGTATGAATCTTGCTGTCCGTAATGTGACCGGTAAAGATCCTGATGCGTATCTGAGCGACTATCGTAACCGTAACAATGCCCGTATGCAAGAGGTGAAAGAAGCTATTGGTATAGAGAGCCGTACCACAATATTCAATCCTGCTTATATTAAGGAAAAAATGAAAGGGGAGGCCGGCGCAGCTAATACTTTTGCTGAGATTGTGCAAAATACGTATGGTTGGAATGTCATGAAACCTCAGGCTGTTGATAAGGAAATGTGGAATGAGATATATGATGTGTATGTAAAGGATAAATTTAACTTGGGAGTGCAGGATTATTTTGAAAAGCAGAACCCTGCCGCTTTGGAAGAAATGACTGCGGTAATGATGGAAACTATCCGTAAAGGAATGTGGCAGGCTAGCGGGCAACAGATAGCGGATATTGCCAAACTACATACCGATTTGGTGAATAAATATAAACCGTCTTGTTCTGGTTTTGTTTGTGATAATGCTAAATTACGTCAGTTCATAGCTTCTAAAACGGATGCACAGACTGCATCCCGGTATAAGGAAAACATCAGTCAGATACGTGAAGTTGCTGCTTCAAAAGAGCAAAAGGGTATGGTGATGAAAAAAGAAGAGATGAATACAGTCGGTACGGAACAACAGACGAATACGGTAAGCAATACTGTTGTTTGTGTTGTAGTGGTGGCTGCAGTTCTTGTTTTAATTGTATTGGTGCGTTGTCGCCGTAAAAAAATGCAGGAATAACAGGCTATGGAAACAGTTGTAGTTGTTCTTATGATATTGGTCTGTTTCAATTTTATGATGAAACAGACATTTCGTAAACGAGGATCGGTTGCAGCAATAGCTGTTGTAGCCACCCTCTTTGTGGGACTGATGTGGCCATATGCTATTCAGCAGTCTAAGACACAGATTGCTGATTGGTTGGCAAATGTCCAATTGATGCTTGACACTTCGGTGGTGCTTACAGTGGAAGTTGCCTTACAGATGGCTTTTTGTATGTTGGCTGTTCATGTGCTTACTACAGGGCCTGTTAAGAAACGTACTCTTTGGGCTTACCGTGCTTTACGTTGGTTTCCGGGGATTTTGATATTTCCTGTCTTGTTTAGCGGATTGGTATATCTTATCTTCTCTTTTCCGGGTGTTTCCTTTTCTCTTGTCGCATGGAGTATGGCGGCAGGTGTATTGATATTGATTTCTGCAGGCACATTGTTTCTTCGTTATCTTTTGCCGGAAAAGGAATTACGGTTGGAGCTATTGTTCCTCACTAATGCATTGACCGCCATATTGGGAATTATTGCTACTGTAAATGGTCGTACCGCCGTAACAGGTGTAAGCGAGGTGGATTGGGGGGCATTGACCGGCTTGATAATTATGCTGGCAGGTGGAGGACTCATTGGATTGGTTATATATAAATATAGACGAATAAAAACAAACATTTAAAACTTACTGACATTATGAATCTTATATCAGACATTCTGTTTTGGATTTCGAACGGACTTTTAGTCCCTGTTGTTGTATTGCTTATTATTCTTTTCATCCGTTCGCTATTATTGATAGGCAGTTTTTTCGGGCAGTATCTGGCTATTCGGCGTACGGATGCGTTGTTGCGTCAACAGCTTGATACACTGACTATAGATACTTTGCCCGAATTGGAAGGCAAACTTCCTGTGAAGTCGAACTCGTTGGTCATTGCGTATATCCGTCGGGTGTTGGAGTCAAAAGACCGTCCGGCACATGTGCAGCGCCTGTTGGCTGATTTTGAAATTACTGCTGATAAGGATTTGGCTATTTCAAAAACATTGACCAAGATGGGACCGATGCTTGGATTGATGGGTACATTGATTCCAATGGGACCTGCTTTGGTGGGACTTTCTACTGGTGATATCGCTTCTATGGCGTATAATATGCAGGTCGCTTTTGCTACGACTGTAGTTGGTCTGTTTTCTAGTGCTATCGGTTTCATAACCCAGCAGGTGAAGCAACGCTGGTATTTACAGGATATGACTAATCTGGAATTCCTTTCTGAATTGCTCACTGAAAAACGTACAGCTTGAGATGAAACGTAATTTATTAAGAAAAGAGGAGGATAGTGACCCGATGAGCGTGGTCAGCAATCTGTTTGATGTGGCGATGGTGTTTGCTGTAGCGTTAATGGTGGCCTTGGTTACCCGTTATAATATGACTGAAATGTTTAGTCAGGAAGATTTTACGATGGTGAAGAATCCGGGTAAGGAAAACATGGAAATCATAACCAAGGAAGGGCAGAAGATTAACCGTTATACCCCTTCTGAGGATCAGGATGTCAAAAGCGGCAAGAAAGGAAAAAAGGTGGGTATTGCCTATGAATTGGATAATGGAGAAATCATTTATATACCCGAAGAATAAACTTGTATAAAGGAAAGGGAGGATAAAGTTAAAACTAGAACTTGCCATTTTATATAGCCGAACAGAATTTATTTGAGAAATATAGGGCAAATAAAGTAACTTGACTTCGTGAGCCAAGTAAGTTAAGTGAAAGTGTCAAGTAAGTTAAGTTACTTGCCCAATGCACTTAAGTTACTTTTGAAGCTATCGGGGATTCATCCATCCTATTTCCCACAAGTTAATTCTGTTCGGCTTTTAGTTTGAAGTACCTTTATTACATACATATGTGTGGTCCGATATATATATGTATGTAATAAAGGTATTTTCCCTTTTTCTAGTATCGGTTGATAACTTTTTTTGCTTTGTTTACGGCAGTGGTAGGAGAAATCTTATCCATGCTTGATTCATCAAACATTTTCAAGGTTTTGTCTATATTCTTAATAGCTCCTTTATTGCCTTTTTCTTCAAATTCTTCTTTCAGAATGCGTACTTTCTCAAAAAATTGTATTCCTTCTGTCAGGCGTTCCAGCCGGATGGATGAACGGGCGCCCGGATAAATCATATACGTGTCTCCGGCAGCCCAAGCTGTGAAACGGCTGTCTTGTAGGGGATTTTTCACCCAGCTGTTTAAAGCCCAACGAAGATATCCGTCCAGATTTTCTTTCGCACTATGCCATGCCAGCCATTCAGCTTCGGCAGGTTCGCTGAAAGTGAAAGTGTTGGGGCGGGGCTCTGTGCAGCAGGTATAATAAGTAGTTACTTTGCCTGCCTTCCGGCGCGCTTCAATCTCTTCGGGAGCTGGCCTGATCAAAATATTGGAAAGAAAGGCGCCAGGGAACCATAGAATAGCAACTGATTTGTTTTTTGACACCAAGATCCATCATAAATTCCACCCACTTGTCGAATACGGTATAGTCAAAATACCAGGTTCCATCCGCTTTTTTCAACCAAGTGACCATGCTTTCAAAAGCATCATAGGTCTGTCCGTTCCAAGGCTTGTGCATAATGGAGGCTGTGATTACCTTACCACCTGCATCGGCATACAGTTTCATCAATGGGCGCATCAAATCGAAATGTTTTTTGCTGAACGGTTCCACATTGTAGTAACGGGATACTGCATAAGGGTTCTGCCATAAATCCAGATGGAAAGTCCATTCGGAAGGAGGAGGCAGAGTACGGTTCTTCACTTGGAGGTTCAGTTTTAATTCAGACAAGGTGATACCGTCGGCTTTCACTGTGACGGTTCCTGTGTATTTCCCGGCTTTAGTGCCCTGAGGGATGTTTACGCTGATCCATCCCCCTTGGGTGGAGTTGGCGGGAAGGGTTAGAGTAGGAGTGATATGGTCTATTACATCTGCTACTAAAGTTGAGTCAAAATCAGCACTGTTTCGATAGCCACATGCGCCCAAACCGTCTTTGTTCAGTTCATCGGTTATAACGTAACGGACAAAGCCTGTTCGGATATTCTCTTTACTGATGGTTGCACTGCCTGAGGTTAAATCGCTGACCATGAAAGTCAAGTCATTTAGCGATTTGGGAGTCCATACTACCAGTTGGGCTGAAATTTTCTCACCTTTCCATGCAGTAAGATTCATACTTTTCTGCGCACTATGGATGGGAGCCGGTTCCTCTTTCTTATAGCGGATGTCTGTGCTTCCCCAGCTGATTTGTGGAGCTGTAACTTTCGCCCATAAAGCGGGGTTGGTGGCAATAGGATTGGCTGCTTCCTGATAATATTCGGAAGTTTGGGCGTTCATACATACTGTTGACAACAGGAGAGCGCCTAGAAATAGGAGTTTTTTCATAGGTTATATAATAGTTAGTTGAAGTTACAAAGGTAACTCAGGGAGAGTTAATTTCCAAATAGGAACGGTGGAGTTTGCATAATTGCATAGGAATATTTATTTTTGACGAGTTATAATAATAAGGAAGATAGAGATGAAAAGAATGGTAAATGTGCTTTTTGCTGGTGTACTGGCTATGACTGTACTGTCCTGTGGCGAAGAGAAAAAAGGATATACTCTGAATGGAGAAATATCGGATGTTAAAGATGGAATGGTGTATCTGAAAAAATATCAGGATAAATCGTTCATAGCTGTGGATTCGGCTGTGATTACTGACGGTACTTTCAAATTTGAAGGTGTTTGTACTGAGCCATTGGCTTATGGGCTGACTACGTTTAGGGATAGCAAACGTCCGTTGGTATTCTTTTTAGATAACGAAAAGATGCAGTTGAAGATGAATGAATCAGAAAAGATACTGACAATCCTGTCACATTATCCGGTTTGAGAGGAAAATATGTACTGATTGATTTTTGGGCTTCCTGGTGTCCTGATTGTCGCAAGGAAAATCCGAATATTGTTGCTGCCTGGAATAAATACAAGGATAAGAATTTTACTATTTTAGGAGTTTCTTTGGATCGTAAGAAAGAACCTTGGTTGGCCGCTATTGAGAAAGATCAATTGGCATGGACTCATGTTTCAGACTTGAAGGACTGGAAATCGGATGCAGCCGTGCAGTATGCTATTCGTTGGATTCCTATGAATTTCTTGTTGGACCCCAATGGGGTGATCTTGGCTGTAGGATTGGAAGGGGAGGCTTTGCAACAAAAGCTGGATGAGGTTTTGAAATAACAAGTTTGCTGTAAGATTATGAAAATAAATGTACCAAAAGCCAGGGGTTACTGTTGGTTCTCCATTGGCTTTTGATACATTTTGTTGTCTTTGTTCACATCATTGTTCTTTCTCTTTAGTCATTATCACGTCCGAAGGAACAGAAAATCCTATCAGTTCTGTATATTCATCCGGTTCTTCAAGGGCTAATCCTAATTTTTCATCCAGATGCCAACGAATTTTATCGGAAGAAAGCAGAAGTATTTTTCCGCCTAATATCCCTTTTCCGCCGAAGTGCTTCTTCCGTTGGTCGTAAAATAAAACTCCGACTCGATTAGGATCAATGTAGTCCAAACTGGTAGCATTGTTTGAAGCCCAGATAGAAAAATCTTGAGTTCCCTTTTTTTTGTCCAAGTGCCAAATAGTATCTCTGATACTAAAATAGTTTTCTACAATTATTCCCTTCACTGATAGAAAATATCCTCCCATAAGACCATTTATAATCATGTGTTGATCCTCTGCATATCCTTTTTTAAGAACTATTTTAAAAATCGTATCATTTGACTGATACATCCAAGTCCCGATATAAGCATCCAAGTTTTTTGTTGGAGCAATTTCCTTTTGGGCAAAACTAACTGTGCTGATAAAAAACAAACACAAAACAAATTCTATTCTTTTCATGACTTTTCTTTTTATTGGTTACATTCCATATTTACAGATTTCCCATTAGAAGCTAGTTCCTGAGCATTCCAAGTCGGATTGCTTTCATCAATATTCGAACTAAACATCACTGACAGACCGGAGTTATTGCGATCTAAAAATTTAAGCAACTGACCTATACATTCATCAACTCCCCCTCCGCTTGCACCAACTATATAAGCGTTCCAACTTTCGGAAAGTTCACCATTTCGAACTTTGGTAGCGAAAGTATTAAAATCTGTGGGAGAAGTTATCATAATACTCATACATCCGAACTCTGAAACTACTCCATAAGTAAAATTCTCTGATTTCACATATCCCTGTTGGTATCGTATAGCTAAAGCCTTTAAATCTGCCCATGAAGTAATCATAGAGCCTGTAGGGTGGGAATGGTACCATTCCATGATTTCTTTTCCTGCTATTTGATCATTTGTGAATTTGGCACTTCCTGATTCTTGTACGTTCGGGAAAATAGTTTGCCCGTCTGAAGTCTGTATAAAGCCTTGCTCCACAGTATTGCCTGCGGAAAATGTTTTTCTATACACATCTTTTATACGCGATTTAAATGCTGCGTCCTGCGACAATGTTTTAGCACGTTTACAAGGAGTAGGAGGTGTTTCAGGAGGATTTGAAGGTATATTTTATCCAAATCATCTTGTAGTTCATATTTTTCTTTTGTCTCGTTATCCATAAAAAATGTACTACCGCTTGTCATTAGAGTCGTTTCGACTACCTCTAAATCTCCTTTTCTACTTTCTTTAGCCTTGTTCCAATTAGGCTTTGCTGGAATTCGCCCGTCAGCACTTAAGGATCTAACTGTAGTAGCTGAGGAATTGGTGGCATTATACCATTGTTCTGCTTTAGCAATGGTCAATTCTTTATTGCTGTCAAAAATAACTTCATCAGTTACATTGGAGGACCATTCATCTTGCCAACATGAATAAACTATCATACTGACAAAAACCAAAATGCCAACAATAGAAATTTTTCTTTTAAGTGTTTTTCGTTTCATAGTATCTATTTTTGATTTGTGGTTAGTATGGGTTGAGAATATTTGCAATAATATCAAAAAAAGTAACTTTACAAAACCCTTAAGTAAAAAGATAGTTATTAGAGAGCCTTTATTTAAAAGCCTTCGGCTTCGAAGCTATCTTTTTTGGATAGAGCCGCATAGGTGTATATTGGCGAATAAAGGTATCGTCACATCACTGATTTCTTTTCGAAGGATAGGGCTTTTGCGGGCACATTCCAACGCCACTCCCAGCGTAGCTGCTGAAGACATTGTACCTAATGCTGTGAGGTAAGCAGGACCATAGTATTTCAATACCTGCCAACTATTTTTTCTTGAGTAAACAGCTGCAATGAAATAAAGCAATGACAGCCAGATGAAATGACAAACAATAACAACTATCAATACGGAGAGGAATACCGGTAACTGCTTCGTAACAGCTCCCTGATAGCTAAGAATGCAGAAGTTAGCGGCAATAAATACGGGAAGTACGGGAAGCAGTACTCTTTTCACCAATTCAAGTACCATCTTTTGAAAAGTATCCAGTAGTTTTGATATTTCATCCGATTTAACCCAAGCAGTAGCAAGTCCTATCAAAGCTGCCAGTACAAGGGCCGTCATAACATTCATGACCGGTGGAATATCTATTTTTAGTAAATTTTCCGGCAATGCTTTCAGTGTATTGGCATCATCGGCTATATGCAGAAAAGGAATCACATTGTAACCTACGGCTGCTCCGAAAAAAGAGGCTCCGATAGATGATAGGTAGGCTATGCTGAAAGCGAATAAAAGCATCTTTGATGCATTGCTGCGCAAATGGGCAATAGAGGGGGCTATGAATCCCAGAATAATAAGGGGAACCAGGAAAAATATAATCTGTCCCGTGATGTGCTTTATACAGATAACGACTTCCAGCACTGCGTCATTAACAACAAAGCCTGCCAACAGTCCGATAATTACGGCAATAAGCAGTTGTACGATAGTATTACTTAGAAACTTTTTCATATATTTTTTTCAGTTAAACGATGAATATCCGGAAAAAGTTTGCTGTATAGGTATGTTATTTCATAGCTTGAACAAAGATAGAAAAATAAAATAGAATGCCGTATGAAAAACAGAAAAAGACGGGAAACATCACGCTCCCCGTCTTATGAAATCTTTTTGCCTTATGCTAATACCTTGATTAAGTGAAATATTTAAAAATCTCTCTTATAAATAATAGTTGTTACTGAAATATGAATTAAAAGTTGTTTTTACCTGTGTCCCACCATAGCCGTGTACCGCCATTGTCTGCACCACCAAGAGCCGTACACAGATTTTTATACTGCTCAGGATCTTTTTTGGCATCATCTTGTGAGAAGGGGAGGCGGCGAATCATGATGTCTGTATCAATTGTACCATTGCTGTTGTTGGTTTGTACTTTGAATAATTTCGGATATCCGGTACGGCGCTGTTCTGCCCATGCTTCCATGCCTTCTGGCCAGCAAGCAATCCATTTTTGAGTGATAATTTTTTCAAGTTGTTCTTCTTGATTAACTGCATCGTCAAAATTGGGAGTGGTGGTTATTAATGCTTTCATGTCTTTTCCGGGGCCTGCTGCGTAATTAATGTAATCTGTCGGTTTACCTTTACTTGTCAGATATAGGCTTGCATCTCCGGCACCCCATTGGCTGAATGAAGTTTGGACACCGGTTTCATAACATTGCTTTGCGCTTTCGTTTTTCGGATTGATACCTCGTAAAGATGCTTCGGCACGTAAGAACCAAGTTTCTGCTGCTGTCAGAAGAACGGCGGGTGTGGATGCTGTGATTGTTTGGGTGTTGATAAAGGAATAGCTTTGGTAATAATTGGGGTCACCGTCCTTGGCATATACTCCTTGAGGTACTCCTAGATATTCCTCTGTATGCTCTGCCAATGTCGCCGGATTATAATATATACTGATGCGTGGATCTTCATAACCGTTTAGGACAGAAGCTATTGTTGCTCCCATATAGGTTTCTCCCCAACCGGCAACACCTGCTAACGGGTTTTGATACCCCTTACCGGAGATTTGTATGTTTTCATCAGAAGATTCTATGACACCATAAGAGTTTTCTAATGCTTTTCGGGCTTCACTGGTAGCAAGTGTCTTATTTACATTAGATACGCGCATAGCTAGACGAAGACGTAATGAATTGGCAAATTTTATCCATCTGCTGGCTGTAGGACAATTGCACATATTAATGCTTTTCACGCCATCTTCTTTGCCGCCTTCTTTCAAATAAGTATCCAATGCGTCTACAGCTTTATCCAGATCATCAAAGAATGCTTTATAAGCTTCTTCTTGGGTATCAACAGAGTTTGTTTCGTTTTTTCTGAATTTAGAATAGACAATAGGGCCATAAGTATCAGTTATACGGTGCATGGCTTCTACTTTTAAAATAAGGGTTGCACCATAAAAATGTTTGTATTTGGCTTCATCTTGTGTAATTAATGTTGATTTATGGGCTACTGGAAATATATAATTATAAGTATAATTCCACGCACTGGCTGTCCATCCGGCCTCTAATGCATATACTGTATTTTTATCGCTGAATTTGGAGGCAAAATCATGAAAATATCCTGAGAACATATCATGATTCAAGTTTTGGAATGTCTGCCAAGGCCAAGTGGTGCCTTCTCCCCAGTCGTAGTTAAAATAAATACCTTTTTGAATTGTCTCAAAGTTAGTAGTGTATTTTTGGAAATCATATTCTTTTACAGTATCATCAAAACTACCGTTGATTTTATTGTCAGATTCGAATCCGTCTGTGCATGAGGCTAAACTCAGAAGGCTTCCCACGCATAAAATTGAAATATATTTTGAACTTTTCATAATGTCTTTGTTTTAAAATTAGAATGTAAATTTAACGTTGAAACCAATATTACGTGTAGTCGGCATGCCGAAAACATCAACGCCCTGCAGAGTATTACCTACTGATAAAGTTGCATCCGGGTCAAATGGAGCATCTTTGTACAAAAAGAATAAGTTACGTGCAATCAATGTGAGATCTAATCCTTTGATGAATTTGGTTTTGGCAAGGAGGGTTTCCGGGAATGAATAGCCTAGTGTCAATTCTCGTAAGCGTACATTCGTTGCATCATACATATAGTATTCTGAGATGCCGTTACGTCCTCCGACTGTACCATAGAAGTTAGGAACATCTTTGAATTGGATGCCTTCATATTCCACATAACCGCGATCACGGGATTCTCCGGATTCTTTGCTGACTCCCATTGCGTCAAGATGTGCTTGTGTCAATGACATGACATCTCCTCCGATACGTGCATCAATCAAGAAATACAAAGTAAATCCTTTGTAAGTAAAGGTATTGCTCCATCCTAATAAAGCATCAGGATTAGCATTGCCTAGTAAAGTATTGTTACCTGTAACTTTGATTGGATTTCCTGTCTCGTTTAATTTAATCTTACCATTTTCATCTCTTTCGAATCCGTTTCCATAAATATCTCCCAGTTTTCCACCTTCTTTTACCCACATGTCATAAGCCATGGAGAATCCTTCAGAACCGTAGCGGAATGATTTATAGTCCTTGTGTAAGGAAACAACTTTGTTTCTGTTCATGGACATGTTTACAGCGGTTTTCCAACGGAAATTTTCATTCATCAAAGGAGTACCCTCTAGTGTCAATTCGATACCAGTGTTACGAATTTTACCTGCATTGATATAACGGAACGCATAAAGTGAACCAGCCGGATTGGCTACTCTTAACAGTTGGTTTTTTGTATCTGTACGATACCATGTAAAGTCAATTCCGAAGCGATTATTGAAAAACTTCCATTCTGTACCGAATTCAATGGAAGTACTGATTTCCGGTTTCAAATCACCACGTTGTTCTATATCGTTTGTTTGGATACTTCCACCACATTGAATGATATCAGCTAAATTGGTGATGCCGATGGGAAGGTCATTGCCGACCTGTGCAAATGAACCACGGAATTTTGAAAAATTGATCCATTCCGGTAGTTTGATGCTGTTGCTCATAATCCAAGTCAAACCTACTGACGGATAGAAAAATCCATTTTTCATACTTTCTGTGTTTGCCAGGGTGGAAGACCAGTCATTACGCGCTGTAATATCTAAATAAATAGCATCTTTCCAACCCACTTGTGCTGTACCAAATAAAGATTGTATAGTACGTTTCGCATCAATTGTTTGGTTGATATATCCCTTTGAAGAGAATATGATATTGGAAACGGTAAATACATTAGGACGATATAAAGATGCTGTTTTGGAGTCGATCATTAAAGAATTGGCTTTGCTGACGTTAATGCTGGTTCCTAATGCGGCATTGATGGAAAAATCACCAAAGGTTTTGTTGAACATGGCCATGAAATCACCATATACTTGGAAGTTTTGTTCATCCGACCATACATAGCGTCCGTTAGGTAACCCTGTTTCATCATTTTTTCCGGCAATGTTTGCTGCTGTTGATGCATACATCTTGTTGTCAAACTTATCACTTACATAGTCTACATTCCCGCGTGCCTGGATACTTAACCAGTCAGTTGCTTTTATATTTGCACTGATAGAAGCTAATGCACGGTAACGTTTACTCTTGTTGGTCACACGATTTTTTATCCAGTACGGATTCTGATCCCATTCGCTGAATGAGCCGTCTTCATTTTTTGTATACCAATTCTGTAAGTTCATATTGCGGTCAGTATCGAAAACTTCAAAGTTTTCAGCGTAGGGAGCCAGATCGGCACCACGGGGAAAAGAATACAAGCCAACCAGCGGATTCAGATAATAACCACCTCCGGCAGGAGTATTACGGATAGTTTGTGTCATCAAACTGGCATTTCCGTCCAATTTTAAACGATCATTAAAGAAACTGGCTGTTTCACGGAAAGTAATATTGTGCTTTTGAAGCTTATTTGAGTCCACGATACCTGTCCCCCGGGTATTGGCATAAGAAAAGTAAGTTTGCATTTTGTCATTACCTGTTTGGAAGGTTAAAGAGTTGATGGCTGTAATACCATTGCCAAACCAATTACCTACGTTATCATAGTCTGTCAGATTTCCTTTGTCGCCCCAACTGCTGGTACCATCGGCAGTTTGTCCATAATTGTTTTGAAATTCCGGCAGGCTGACAGCATGGTCTACTGTCAGGTTAGAGGAGAATGTAACTCTTGACATACCGGCTTTCCCTGATTTTGTAGTAATTAAAATAACACCGTTGGCAGCTTGGGAGCCATAGAGAGCAGCGGCAGATGCACCTTTTAATATACTCATACTTTCAATATCATCAGGGTTCAAGTTGGAAACACCGTCACCAGAGTCATGGTTGACCCCGTCATTTTCACCTCCCATAACGGTGGCTGTTGATTCTGTTGTGATATTCAGCATAGGAACGCCATCTATGACATATAACGGTTGGTTGTTACCACTGGCGAATGCTGAACGTGCACCACGGATAGATACTTTTGCCGAACCTCCCAGACCGGATGAACTCTTTGTTATTTGCACACCGGCAGATTTACCGGCTAATGAATTGATCATATTAGCGTCCTTTACTTTATTCAGTTCGTCACCATTCAGTTGCTGAGTGGAATAAGTTAAAGAGGCTTCTTTCTTTTTAATACCCATAGCGGTTACTACAACAGTTTCCAGTTTCAATGCATCATCTTCCATTTTAATGGTAAAATTAGTCTTTCCGTTTACTGGAATTATGACTTTTTTATAACCGATATAAGATATAACCAGTTGTGCATCAGCCGGAACTTCTAACGTAAAGTTACCGTCAATATCGGTAATTGTACCGTTAGTAGTACCTTGTTGAATAATGTTTGCACCGATAATTGCTTCACCTTGCATATCAGTTATAGCACCTTTAACAGTAATTGTATTTTGCTGTTTTACTTCCTCACGGGCTATATTGCTTTCTTTTGTCAAAACAATGTTTTTACCTTCCATAACATAAGTGATACCAGTTCCGGAAAAAACTTCATCTAGAATTTCGGATACGGCTTTATTTTTTGCGTTGATTTTTACCTTGCGGCTTAGATCTACATTTTTCTTACTATAGACAAACAGGTAATTAGTTTGTGATTCGATGGCAGAAATCAATTGGGCTACCTTCATGATGTTGGTATCCAGACTGACTTTGGCGTTCTGAGAGTGTACATCCATACTGAATGCGCTGAATGCTGTGGTTAACAGAAGAATTAAGGTGATCTTCATAGTTCGTAATATTTGTTTAAAAGCTAAACTTTTTGGGCATAAGTACCCTTCCAAAGAAATTTTTCTCATATCTTTGTAATGTGTTAAGTTAATAAATTTGATTAAGGTCAATTGTTAGCTGTCGAATCGGGGAGTATGGGGGTACTTTCCGATTCTTTTTTCAAAGGTTTTTATGTAATCATAACAGTTCATTTTTTAAGGTTAAACTTCTATTGTGATTTTATTCTATGGTTATCTTGTTATGTTCGTTATCAATATTGTATTTAAACGGATGGTCTTTTTGTATAACTTTTAGTATATGCTCTATGCCGTCCAAATCTTTGAATTTACCAGTGCAGCGGTAGTTCTCTAAGATTTTAGGATTCTTCACTGTTATCTTATAATTATAATATAGAGCAATCTTGTCCAGTAACTCTTTAAACGGAACATCATCGAAATAATAAATGCCTTGCATCCATGCCAAAGCATTGTTACTGCTCATTTCGCCCGTTTTGTATTTGCCGTTTTCCATTGAGAAATACTTTCCTTTTGTCAGGCTGGTAATTGGCTTTTCTTCTTTTGCATTGTTGGTAAGCAAGTTGATGGAACCTTCTATCAGTCTGGCTATAAAGCTGTTTGAACCTTTATAGGAGCATACATCGAATTTTGTTCCGGTGACTTGCACCTTTATGTTTTCTGTCTGCACATAAAAAGGAATCTCCTTATTGTGTGCCACCTCGAAATAGGCTTCTCCGTCTAACGTGACTTTACGGTCTTTTTTACCGAAGTCTTTTAGAAAGTGTTCCTTGTTTTCTACACTGCTTTCTACCCATTCCACAATCTGGTTTTCCTCTTTTTCGGTGGTTTCTCCTCTGAAATATTTATGTAGCAATTCGGTTTTCATTCTTTCTGCATTTTGTATATAGAACAGGATAGCTGGAAACAACCCTAGTGGAAAAATGATTTTTTTTTCGATTTTCTCAAAAAAAGTGCTTTTTATCCTCTTTTTTCATTTCAAGTAAAATTATTACCCCCCTGACACACTGCTAATAAAAAATATTAGTAACTTTGCAACACCCAAAATAAGCGAGATTGTATTTATACACTATAAACAAAAATAAGAGATTATGATGACAATTGACAAATTCAACTTTGCCGGTAAAAAGGCAATTGTCCGTGTGGACTTCAATGTACCTTTGGACGAAAATGGTAAAATTACTGATGATACTCGTATCCGTGGTGCTCTTCCTACACTGAAAAAAGTGTTGGCTGATGGTGGCAGCTTGATTATCATGTCACACATGGGTAAACCCAAAGGTAAGGTAAATGCTAAATATTCATTGAGCCAGATTGTCGATGCTGTTTCTGAAAAATTAGGTGTACCTGTTCAATTTGCTCCTGATTGTGCGAAAGCCGGTGATGCTGCAGCTGCTTTGAAACCGGGTGAAGTCCTGTTGTTGGAAAATTTGCGTTTCTATCCTGAAGAAGAAGGAAAGCCTGTTGGCATTGACAAAGAAGATCCTGCATACGAAGATGCCAAGAAAGCGATGAAGGCTTCTCAGAAAGAATTTGCCAAGACTTTGGCTTCTTATGCTGATTGCTATATCAATGACGCATTCGGTACTGCTCACCGTAAACATGCTTCTACAGCCGTTATCGCTGACTATTTCGATGCGGACAACAAGATGTTGGGGTATTTGATGGAAAAAGAAGTTCAAGCTGTTGATAATATCCTGAAAGATATCAAGCGCCCGTTCACTGCTATTATGGGTGGTTCCAAGGTGTCTACTAAGATTGGTATCATTGAAAACCTGATGGATAAAGTGGATAACTTGATTCTTTGCGGTGGTATGACTTATACTTTTGCAAAAGCTCAAGGTGGAAAAATTGGTAATTCTATCGTAGAAGATGACAAATTGGATTTGGCTCTTGATATCATTGCTAAGGCTAAAGCTAAAGGTGTGAATTTGGTATTGGGCTCTGATTGTGTGGCTGCTGATGCATTCTCTAACGATGCTCATACTCAGGTTGTTCCTGCAAATAATATTCCTGACGGATGGGAAGGTTTGGATGCAGGTCCTGAAACTCAGAAAGCATTTGCTGCTGCTATTGAAGATGCCAAGACTATTCTGTGGAACGGTCCTGCCGGTGTTTTTGAATTCGATAACTTTACTGCCGGTTCACGTGCTATCGCTGAAGCTATCGCAAAAGCAACTAAGAACGGTGCATTCTCATTGATCGGTGGTGGTGACTCTGTAGCTTGTATCAACAAGTTCGGCATGGCTGACCAGGTTTCTTATATCTCTACCGGTGGCGGTGCTTTGTTGGAAGCAATTGAAGGAAAAATTCTTCCGGGTGTTGCAGCTATCAAAGGTGAATAATTAATTTTCTGCTATATATAAAAAAGGCAGCCTTTTCGAAAGCTGCCTTTTTTATATTCTTTATTTTGTACTTTTCAGAACATGAACAAAACTGTTGCTACCAGTCTGTTGTTTGAAACAGAATGAGTATCAATAATTTTTCCGTTAGAACTTTTCATGGAACCATACCATGCGGAAGTAAGATTGTATTCAACTCCCAATTTCCAGTGAGGCACATTATAGGTTAGTTCTGCGCTGGTGCTTACCAATTGGTCTACATTGGTTCCTGTACCATACATTTTACTTATTTCGTCACTCGTTCCTAAATTTTTCATATAACCTAAAAAAACAGCCGGTTTCCATTTCTTACCGTATGCAATTTGAGTACGAGGTTTTAATGAAATCATTTCAATGCCTGCTCCCACTAGCCAGTTGCTTCTTTTGTAATCTGCACCAATATAGATTTCGGGTATACAACTTTCTTTTATGTATTTCTGGCTTTTCCCATCAGGACCTTGAGACAGGTATTGGGATTGCCAAATAGCCGCGCCTGTCAGTTGTATATCACCAGCTTTGTAGCGGAATCGTATTTGTGGGGCACGGCTGAACGGTTGGAAAGGAGCTCCCATATTCAGATTCAGAATTTGTGGAGCAACGTCACCATATAACGGATGCCAGGTTTGTCCCAACAGTAAAGACGGTTTTCCCCAATCAAGGTTTAAATAGGCATGGCGCAGACGTACAGTGGAGAAGGTTGTTCCTGATCCGCGGAAGTCCATTTCTACTTTTGCGGAGGTTTTTGCTCTTCCCAACCTGGGACCTTGCACATCTATTCCCAAACGGGTATATAAAGTATAAAAGCTTCCATTAGCTGTCGCATTCAGGTCTTTACCTGTTGCATCGTACACTTTATCTTTAGGATACATATAGAA
>PPYF01546291.1_pt1 | contig 17178 bp, 9 predicted proteins | sample 1559871 | NCBI WGS metagenome assembly PPYF01 (sample SAMN08240021, study PRJNA423297) | Human gut metagenome, whole genome shotgun sequencing project.
CGCAGGAAGCGGGCTTCGTTCTTGTATTGTTCGACGACGATCGGGCCGCGCGTAGGATCGTCGAGCATCTCCTGGTTCGAGCCGATGTGCTGGATGAAGTAGGTTGCCGAACGGATGCCCCGGTAGTAGTGCGACCAGTACTCGTAGTAGTTCGACGATGCGCTCCAGTTGCCGAGGTTCATCTTGAAGGAGTTGTAATCCTCGCGGTCGTAGGTAACGTCCAGGTCGTCCGAACACGGGTCCCAGGGCACGCCGTTGGTGCGGTGCGACTCGTCGCGGATGTAGCTGTAAACGGTAGCCAGGTATTTCTCGGAGTAGGAGGTGCGCTGGAATACCTGCTCGATGGTGATCCGGTCGTCGGGAACCTGGTCGAAGAAGTCGTCGTTGCAGGCGGTCAGGATGCCGAGGGCGGCCAGTAAAGTGAGTATTGTTTTAAGTTTCATAGCTTGTCGGGGATTTTAGAAGTTGAAATTGATACCCAGGCTGACGGAACCGATGTTGGGATATTTTGCGCCGCGGCCGTCGCCCAGTTCCACGTCCCACAGTTTGAATTTGCTGAATGTAAGCAGATTGACGCCCTGTATGAAGATGCGCGCATTGTTGATGTGGATGCGTTTCATCCAGCGGTCGGGGAGCGTATAGGAGAGTTCGATGTTTTTCAGACGCAGGTAGCTGGTATTTTTGAGCCACCACGTGCTGGCTTCGTAGTTCATGTTCATGTTGCCGATCGAGAGGCGCGGGTAGAAGACATCCTGGCGGGGATTGGCCTCGGTCCAACGGTCGGTGATGTTGCTCAGCAGGTTGCCGCGGCTCGATCCCTGTGCGAAAGGCAGTACGCCTTCGCCGCTGAGGATCGCGTCGACGTGTGCGGCGCCCTGGAACATGGCCGACAGCGAGAGGCCTTTCCAGCCTACGGAGAATCCGAAGCCGTAGACGATTTCGGGGACACTTCCCCAGCCGATGGGCACTTTGTCATATTCGTCGATTTTGCCGTCGCCGTTGATGTCCTTGTAGCGGATGTCGCCCGGGCGCGTGTCGCCGACCTGTACAGGCGCTGCGGCGATCTCCTCCGGACTTTCGAAGAGTCCCAGTGCGATGAGCCCGAACCGCTGGTCGACCTTGTTGCCGATGGTTTTCTGCCAGGGATAGGCCACGGTGCTGTCGTCTTCGAGGACCTTGTTTCGGTTGAACGAGTAGTTACCCATGACGCTCAACGACCAGTCCCGCCACGAATTGGCATAGCTGACCGACATTTCGATACCTTTGTTCTCGACTTTGCCGATGTTGCCGTAGGGGTTGTTGATCATACCGAAATAGGACGGAATGCTTGTGCGGCGCAGGTAAATGCCTTTGCGCGACTCTTTGAAGGCGTCGAATTGCAGGTTGAACTTGTTGTTCAGCAGGCGCATGTCCAGTCCGATGTTGGTTTTGTCGGCGATCTCCCACGTTACGTCGACGGCATATTCGTCGATGGCCGTAGTCCCGTAGGTCTGGTCCATGTTCTTTCCGAACTGGTAACTGGTGTCGTTGGTGTCCTTGACCGTAGCCAGGTAGGCGAAACGGCGTCCGCTGATCTGGCTGTTGCCGACACGACCCCATGTGCCGCGCAGTTTGAGGTACTGGATCACCTCTGTGGCGCCTCTGAAGAAGGGTTCGTTGCTGATTACCCAGCCAAGTCCGACCGACGGAAAGAAGCCGTAACGGTTTTTCGGGGCGAAGTTCTCCGAACCGTTGTATCCGAAGTTGAACTCCCCGAAATAACGGTCGTCGAACGAGTAGGTGAAACGTCCTGCCAGGCCGCGGAAACGGTAGGGCAGCGCCTCTTCGACGTTGGTGGCTTTGGTATTGATTTCGTCGCTCTGGTTAAAGAGCATCATGCCCGATACGGTGTGCCTGCCGAAAGTGTTGCGGTAGTTGACTGCGGCTTCCAGATAGATGGCGCGGTTACCCTTTGCACTGAGGCTGTAGGCCAGGTTTTCGGTTCCCTGGCGGGTTTGCTCGTAGAGCAGGTTGCCGTTGGCGTCGCGTCCTGTGGCGTGGTAGGTGTTCGGGGTTTTGGTGAAACGGTTGCTCGTGTAGTTGTAGGTGTCGAACGAGAACATGCCTGAAACCGAGAGCCCTTTGTAAATCTGCTGCGTGATGCGCAGGTTAGAATAAACCTGGCTGCGCCACTGGTTGGCATAGCCCGTTGCGCCGAGCTGTGCCACCGGGTTTATATCGCCGCCCGAGAAGGCGCCGAGCTTGCCGTCGGGGTAGAGCGGCGCGATATAGGTCGGAGGTGTGAAATAGGCCGATTCGAAGATGCTTGCCTGCGAAGATGCCGGATAGTTGGCGTTGGCCAGGTAGCCCTGGATGCCCAGTTTGATTTCGGTGGTGCGGAACGGGTTGAGCGTGAGGTTCGAGGTGACGTTGTAACGGCGGTAGAAGGTGTTCGAGTTGTAGTCGGCCAGTTTCGTGTCCTTGTACATGCCGTTCTCGTCGTAGTAGGCCAGGCCGATGTAGTAGACCGCCTTGTCGGAACCGCCCTGCACGTTGACGTTGGCCGAGCGGTTGCGGCTGAAGTTACGCAGGATCTGTTTCATCCAGTCTACGTCGGGATAGAGATAGGGGTCTTCCCCGCGGCGGGTCTTATCAATGATCTCCTGGCTGTATAGTTTGCCGCCGCCGCGGGTGAGCGACGCTTCGTTCGACATCTCCATGTAAGTCGCGCCGTCGGCGAAATCGGTGATCTTGGTCGGTTTGGTGAGGCCTTCGGTATAGCGTACGCTGAATTTGGGGCGTCCTTTCAGACCGCTTTTGGTATTGATGATAATGACGCCGTTGGCGCCGCGAACGCCGTAAACAGCAGTTGCAGAGGCGTCCTTCAGGATCGAGAAACTCTCGATGTCTTCGGGGTCGACGTTGGAGAACGAGCGGGGAACGCCGTCGACGAGCGTCAGAGGGGCGCTCATGCTGGCTGTCAGCGTTGAGATGCCGCGGATGTAGATGTTCGCGTCGTCGAAGCCCGGTTCACTGGTTCGCTGTACCGAGACCAGGCCCGATACGCGGCCCGCAAGGCCTTGTGTGAGGTTGGCGACGGGAACTTTCAGTTCCTTGGTCGCTATGGTCTGCTGCGAGCCGATGACGCTGATCTTTTTCTGCACGCCGTAGCCCACCACCTCCACGGCGTCGAGGATGGCGTCGTTTTGCAGCATAACCACGTCGACGATTTCCTGCCCTGCGACCGAAACGTCCTGCGATTTGTAACCTACATAGCTGAATTCCAGCACTTCGTCGGGATAAACGTCGAGCAGGTATTTGCCGTTGATGTCGGTGGCTGTACCGATGTTCGGACGGGCCTTGATGCGGATCGTGACGCCGATGAGCGGATCGTTGTTCTGGTCCCTGACGACGCCTGTGATGCGTGTGATCTTCCGGGGTGTAGCTGCGGCCGCAGCTACGGAGCGTCCGATGACGATCTGCCTTCCCGAGAGTTTCCAGGTGTTGTCGGTTCCGGCGAACAACTGTTTCAGGACAGCCGAAATGGGCTGATTCGTTACTTTCAGGGTGACTTTGCGGTGGATGTCCAAGATGTTGTCGTAGTAAACGAAGATGTAGTCGCTTTGGCGTTCGATCAGTGTGAGGACCTCCTTGATGGGGCGGTTCTGTACGTTGAGCGTGATGGTTTTCGCCGCCTCTGCCGTTTGTGCACTGACGGGCCGGATGAACCCGATTGTTGCCAGCAAAAACAGGAATGTTATCCGGAATAGGTGGAATAATCCCCCATTATCGGCCTTAAAAAGACCGATTTTACCATTTTTGTTGTACATTTGTAAAGATTTGAAGTTTAAAAAGCTATTTTAGATTTTCAATCGCTCCGGATGTCGTTGAGGGACGACATCCGGTCTTTTTTTGGAGGGATACGGGCTGTTACATAGGCAGGTCAGTTTGGGTTGTTGGTAGTCGGGTTATAGTCGATTCGGAAATTCCCGGATCCGGTGATTTGCAGGTTGATAGGGGCTGTTGCGCTCAAGATTTTCAGCACTTCGGCCGGATCGTCTTTGAGTTCGAGTTTGCCCGAGAGCGTCAGCGCTTCGGCTTCGGGCGTACACTCGATCCGACAATTGTAGTAGCGGGAAAGGCGTTCGAGGATGTTCGACAGCGGGTCGTTGTCGAAGGGCAGGTATCCGTGAATCCAACTGATGTAGCTTTCGGCTTCCACTTCGCGGACCTCCAGCGATTCCGAGGTGTCGAGGATGGCTTGTTGGCCGGGAACGATGCGAATTCCGCGGTCGGATCGTCCGGCAGGGGCTACGCTGACGGAGCCGGAGAGCAGGACGACCTCCTGCGTGCGATCGCGGCCGTAGGAGGATATGTAGAATTTGGTTCCCAAAACGCAGACATCCATTTTGCCTGTGTGTACCGAGAAAGGCCGTTCGGCATCGTGCGCCACTTCCATGTAGATTTCGCCTTCGACGTATATTTCGCGCTTCTGCTTTTCGAATACGACGGGGTAGACCAGCCGTGATCCGGCGTTGATCCAGACGCGGGTTCCGTCGGCGAGCGTCAGCGTCGTCTGCTTGCCGTAGGGAACGACCAGCTGGTTGAACGTCGCAGCCTCTTTTTTGGGAATGGTTTTTTCGGCGTTGTTGATCCGGATGGCGGTCGAATCGTAACGGATTGTCGATTTTTGGGTTTCGAGCAGGAGGGTTTTCTGCTCGGACAGCACCAGTTGCACCTCTTTCTGGGTGAATACGGGGGTGTCGGCCTGTCGGATAAACATTTCGATGTCCGGGACGGTCGACGGTTGCAGTCGGTAGTAACCGACAACGGCCAGCATGACGCAGGCTGCCGCTGCGATGCCGATGCCCAGACGGCGCAGTTGCGGCCGCAGGAAAGACCGGGGTCTGGATGCTTCGGCAATCCGGGCCATGACGTTTTCGAGGGCTTGCCCGGTGTTGAACCGGGTTTCCGCAAGGCGGGCGTTTCCCCAGGCTTTGTAAGCCCGGAGAAAGGCGTCGCGGTTGGCTTCGGATGCTTCGAGCCACTCCTGCAGTTCCCGGCGTTCCGTGTCGGTGAGGGGTGTGCCGTCCAGTTGGCGGGTTATCAGATCTTCGATGATATGTTCGGGTCTCTTCATTCTATCTATATCACGGATGAAAGCGCTGAAACCCTACCTCCTCCGGTGTTTTTTTTCGGACCGCCAGGGTAAACAAAAAGCAGAACCGGTGAGGCTCTGCTTCTTGCGGGTTGCGAAAATAGGCATTGTCAATAGACCCACTCGAAATTGTCGACGTAGAGTATGTTCGACTTGCAGCCTGCCATGAAGTCGCCGTAGGCGCTCGTCGAGCAGGAGATCACGATCTGGTACAATCCGGAGGGTTTGGCCTTCGTGTCGTAATAGTTGAGCGGAAGCTGTACGTCGATCATCTTGCCGCCGGTCGAACTTTGGTCGATGAAAAGCGAGCCGTAGGCGATGATCGGTCCCTCGTCGACCGAAGTGGTCTCTTCCGGATCCCAGGTCCCGGTGGGGGCTTCCGTGCCCGATCCGACTTCGCGGCGGGTGTTCCAGTCCACGATGGCGACCATGATGCGGGCCTTGTCCCGGTCCCCTTCGTGAATCGGGGCGCCGAAATTCTTTTCGATGTCGACGATGCCGATATGTTCTGCATAGTATTGCAGTTTCAGCGCCTTGGGACGGGCTTTCCAGGCGTAAGGCTGGCCGAACGACACGACGCCCCGGGTCTGGACGTCCTTCTGGAACAGCCCCGAGAAGAGGTTGCCCGAGGCGAGGACTCCCACGGCGGACGTAGCCTGAAGTTTGGCGCGCGTGCCTCCGTCGAAGGGGGCCTGCGTGCAGAGTCCCCTGGTGAAGGTGTTGTTGCCGCTGCCCCAGAACTCCGCGGTCTTGTTGTTCTGGGTCCAGCAGCTCAGCGAGCTGTCCTCCAGGTCGCCGTTGGGAATCGTGTTGCCCGCGGGGGCCGCATATTCCATCAGCTGGGTCTGCTCGCCCCCGACTGTCAGGCGGAATTCGTAGGTGTGCCCTGCGAAGAGACCCTTGTCCGGCACGAAGTTGTAGACGGCAAGCCCGTGGGGGTTGGTCGACGAGCTCCATTCGGGCGCGAGCGTTGCCGTCAGGATGCCGGCCTCGTAGCTGCTTTCCGCCATTCTCTGCCACTCCGTGGCGCCCTTGATCCGGTATTCCAGCGCGGCGCCGGCCGCATACTCCTCGGCAGAGACGAGAGCGGTGGCCGTGGCCGTATTGTTCCACAGGTCGGTTGCCCGGAGGGCGACCTTCACATTGGTAGGCTCCACGTAAAGCAGCCACCGTTCGGTGATTCCGTGGCAGGTGACGTCTACGAAACGCACCGATTCGAAGCTGCTGCCCGAAAGCTCTTCGAGCGAGGGCGAATAGGTCGTGATGTCGGCGGGGCCGAGTTTGAGTTCCGTGACCTCGATATGTGCCAGATCGGTGTCGCTGGGGACGAGGACCCGGGCGATGCGGTTTTTCTCCTCGATCTCCGTGGCGCCGATCTGCCCCGTCACGCTGAAACGGCGCTCGATGGTCTGTGTGGCGCGGATCGTCCATTCGTAATCCTGGTAGAGCGAAAGCGTGGTGTAGATCGGCGAACGCAGGTCGAACGTGCCGGTCAGCTCCCGGGAGCTGCGGATCTGTTGCAGGACCTCCTCCTTGTCGAGCTGGATGCTGTGGATGACGGCGTCGTAACCCACGGCGTCGATCCGCACGTTGCGGATGTCGGTCGCTTCGTCGAGCGAGAGGGTGACTGTCCGCGACGTGACGTTGTTTTCCGAGACCGAGAAGCCCTGGCCTTCGACGCTCGCGATGCGGAGTTCGACGACCGGATAGGGGATGTCGTTGTGGATGCACGACGCGAGGAGCGCCGCGGCTGCAAGGAGTGCTGTTTTCAGGTATCTGGTCATAATTTATTTCTTTTTCTTGTCCCACAGGTGTACCGTCATGCCGAAGTTGATGGCGGCGACGTTGAGCCTGAAACGCATGTTCGAAGCCTTGCGCGTTCCGATCTTGTTGCCGGCGTCGTCCTTCTGCGTGACGGAGGTGTACTGGATGCCGCCCAGCCCGAACGACAGTGTGGCGCAGACGTTGGGGAAGATATAGACGGCAGCTCCCGGATTAAACGCCAATTTGAGCTGCGTATTGTCGCTGAACGTGGTTTTCATGTTGTCGCTGGCGGTGTCGGGCTGGTAGGAGAGCATGTGGCGGTAGCCGAAACGCACGCCCAGACAGTTGTTGTCGCGGTAGAAATAGCCGATGAAGGGTTTGACGGTGGCCACCGTGCCGTCGGCGTCGATGCCGTCGAGGATGAGCATGATGTCCGTGTCGTCGCTCGACATCGTGCCGTAGGAGGCTGTCAGACCCATGATCACCTCGCCCTTGTAGGCGAACTTGAGCTTGTTGATTTCGCGGTCGATACGCCGGCGTGTGGGCAGGAACTGTTTTTTGCCGCGGATCGGCGACTGAACTTCCGCGGCCTTGAGTGCCTGCAATTGCTTCTGTCCGTCGGCCGGGACTGCCGCTTCCGAGGCCGGCGCTTCGGCGGCCGGCGCATTTCCGGTTGCCGGGGCTTCTTCTTCGGTGGAGATCGTTCCGGCTGCGGCGGGTGCGATTGCGGCTGCCGGAGCGGCTGTTTCCTTCGGATTCCCGGTTGCGGCGGTTTGCCGCGCCAGCGCGTTGCCGCACGAGATAATTATGATCAGCAGGGTGCAGAGTATGCTTCGTGTCATAGTGTGCCGTTTTTAGAGATAGAAGGCCATGCCGAGGCCGATCGAGAAGATATTGACCTTGAAGTTCATCATGCTCGTGTTGCGTTTGCCCACGGTGACCTGATTGTGAACCTGTTTGGTATGGGTATAGCTGATGCCCATCACGCCCACGTTCACTTCGACGGCCATGTTGTTGGTGGCGAAGGCCACGATGCCCGGCAAAATGCCCAGCGAGAGGGTGTAGCCGGTTTCGTAGGTTCCCTTCACGGGCGAGTCGTTGGCGAAGCGCGCCTGCGTGCCTCCGGCCGCGAGCGACATCTCGTTGAACAGCGCGAAGCGTTTGTTGCGTCCCAGCGGGATGTACTGCCGCCAGATCGCCGCCGCCGAATAGGTCTGCTTGAGCGAGTAGAAATCCCTGGCCACGATGTTCGTGCCCGTCTCCTCGTTGCCGAAATGCAGTTCGGCGTTGTCCAGCTTGAGCAGCGTGCGCGAATAGATGAAGCGTCCTCCGAGGGCCATGTTGTCCCGGAAGGCGTAGGCGATCATCGGGCTGACGCGGAAGGTGTAGCCTTTCGAGTTGATTCCCTCGATGACGAGGAACTGATAGCCTTTGTTGGTATGGGTCGAGTAGGAGGCCGTACCGCCGAAAATCCACTGTCCTTTCGGCACGAACAGGTTGTGCGTGTCGGTAAGTCCGCGCTCCTGGCGCATTTCGTTGATCGTTTTCGGACGCTGGTCGGCTGCCGCCGCAGTTTGGGCGGCGGTTGTTTCCTGTGCGCGCAACGCCTGCGCCGTGCCCGTGAGGCACAGCGCGAGGGCGAGCGTGCGGATGAATAGCTTGCGCATCTGCTTGCGTTTAGTGATTAGTATACCCATTCGAAATCGTCTACGTACATGACATTGCCCAGACAACCGACCTTGAAGTCGCCGTAGGCGCTCGTCGTACAGGAGATGACGAGTGTATATGCACCCGTAGGTTTGGTCGTTCTGTCGTAATATTCGATCGGAATCTCCACGGTCGTCATCGCGTCGCCTGGTGTGGTTTCGCCGATCAGCAGCGATCCGTAGGCGATGACGGGGCCTTCGGCGGTTTCGGCGGTTTTGGCGGGGTCCCACACGCCTGTCGGCGACCCCATGCCGGCGACAGTCGCGTGACGGCTGTTCCAATCGACGATAACGGCGAAGATACGCGAACGGTCTTGGCCGTCCTGAATGTATTCGTGCTCTTCGGTGACGGTTCCCTTATTGACGGCGCCCACGGTGGCGTGGTATTTGAGCCGCAAGGCCGTCGGACGCGCTGTCCACTGGTAGGGCATTCCGAAACTGGCCGTTCCCGAGAGACTCGCAAAACGGAACGTTGCCGAGAAGAGATTGCCCGCGGCGAGCAGGCTGAACGTCTGCTGCGATTCGAGCTTGGCGCAGTAGCTGCCGCCCATGCCGGGTTTGGTCGACTGCGCACACAGTCCCGAAGTTGCGGCATTGCCGCTGCCCCAGAACGTCGTGGATTCCGACGTGCTTTTGCCGAAACAGGGGAGTGATCCGCTTTCCATATCCCCGTCGGGGATGACCTGCCCGGCAGCGGCCTGAAACTCTGCCGAGGAGACGGTTTCGCCATCGAGCGCCGCCCGCGCCTCGTAGCTGTTGCCGGCGAAGACGCCGGTGCCTGCGACGGGGGTGTGGACGGTCAGGCCCGCGGCATTGACCGATTCCTTCCATTGGGCCGTGAACGTGGCCGTATAAATGCCCTCGCCGGCGTTTACGCCCTCGGCGTCGGACCACTCGCCGTCTTTGACGCGCAGCCCGAAGGTCGCCGTCGTGACGTTCGGATCGAGGACCAGCGCGCGCAGCGTGAGGCTGTTCGTCCAGAGGTCGTAATCCGTCTTTTCAATGGGCAGAAGGCCTTGCAGACGGTATTCCGAGATGGCGGTGGCTTCGGCGCCGGCCGAATCCGTGACGCGGATGCTCACCGGATGGCTGCCGCCCGGACGCCCTGCGAAGAAGGCGTCGGAAAGGGTGACCGTCAGGCTCAAGTCGCTCTCCCTGGTCACCTCGACGCCCTCGGTCGTGCCGTTCAGCGCTTCGTAGCTGTCGTCGCCGATGCCTATCACGACGCTCTTTACGGCGGCCATCGTGGTTATCATGTAACGTTTCGGGGAGGTTGTCCCGGGGATGAAATCCTGCGGCTGGTCCATGTCGAAACCGTCGCTTTCGATGCTCGGCTCGGGGCTGAACGGGAACGTGTCGTCGTAGTCGTCGGTCGAGGTGTCCACCTTGACGACGAAGCATTCGATGAAGCCCGGCAGGTCTTTCGAGAACCGGAAGGAGACGCTGTATTTGCCGCCGGTCTGCACGCCTTCGAATCTGGCCTCCCTGACGATGACGCCGCGGTCGGGGTGCGTGCCCTCGAAGCGGGTCGTGAGCGTGGTCGCACCCTCGGGCATGGTGAAGTAGCCCGTGCCGTCGGCCGTGTAGTTCAGCGCCGGGACGCCGCCCTGCTGAACCTGCCCTTCGTCGAACGCGTCGGCGGCGACTACCCACGCATGGAAATTCTCGCCGAAAGCGGCGGAAACCGTGGCGTCGAATTTCACTTCGGCGACGACGTTCTGCCGTTTGCACTCCACTTCGGCTACGGTCGTCTGTCCGGCTGCCACCGTAAAGGTCTTCTCGCCTTTGTAGAAACGTTTGGTGAACGACGCGGGGACGGCTTCTCCCGCATCGACCTCCACGCGGTATTCGCCCGCGAGCAGCTCCAGCCGTGAGGGGAGCGTCTCTGCGGTGTATTGGCGCAGCAGCTCGCCGCTCGCGCGGTAGATGCGTACGGCAAGGCGTTGCAAGGGGTCGTATTCCCCGTCGGCTTCGGCCCGCGTGGCCGAAACCCGCATTTCGAGCGCACCCGTGTCGCCCGTGTCGGCGCTCCCGGCCGTCTCTTTCGAGCAGGCGGCCGTCAGCGCGGCGCAGAACAGCAGGGCGGCGGTAATGTATTTTTTCATAATTCGTCAGCCTTAATTCGCCGGTACGTAATACTTCAGGGTCTTGGTCGTGCTGAGACCGTTGTTCTCCGTCACCGTGAGTATGAAATTGTTGTTGCCGGGGAAGCCTGTCAGCAATCTGGTGAATATCTTGTCGATCTTGAGCCGAATGGACGGTTTGTCCTTGACTGCGTCCTCGATGGGGAATCCGAGGGCTGAAATCGCCTCCCGGACATCTTCGGCCGGATGCATGGTTCCGTTCGTATCTTCGAAGCCTTCGATATTGCAGAGATCGAACCGGGCCGGGATGCCCATCGTGCCGAGTTCCCTGGCGTCGAGGTTGTCGCAGTCGATGGTCACGTCGAGCGATTTGATGCCTGTTTGCGCCGTGATGTCGATCTCCGTGTCGCGGTCTGCGGACGGCGTTTGCGTTTCGTCGATATTGAAATCTACGCCGACAATCGAAGGGCCTTCGTTGGCCGGATCGACCGTGAGCGTCAGCGACGCCCGGGCCGAAAGCCCTTTGGCGTCGGTTATCTCGAAGGCGAATGCGTGCGTGCCCTCGTATGCGGGATAGAGCAGTTTCATGGCTCCTGCGATGTCGAAACTCTTCGAAGTCGCCCCCTTGAGATCGTCGCCCAGCGGGAAGCCGAGGCCTGCGAGAACCGTGTAGGCGGGGTCCGACGCCCCGATTGTGCAGAGGTCGAATTCCGGACCGCCGATTCCGGACACCATGCCGGTCAGCCGGGAGTTGTCCGACGTGATTTTCACCACGAACGACCCGATGCCGTTGGACGAGGCGAGATTGAATGCGAACGGCCGGGTGTAGTTGCCCTGGGCGTCGAACATCGAGGCCAGAAGCTGGAAGGGTTTCGTGAGGTCGTAGCCCGGACATTCGAGGGTCGGGGCGATGGGAAGTCCGGGTTCGCCGGGGTTGTCGGGATCGTTGACCGGGATTTCGTCGTCCTCCATGAAGTCGTTGACGTCGATGTCCAGTTTGATGTCTCCCTTGTCCGAGTAGGTGATCACGATCGAGAGCTTGCGCCATTGTCCGGCCTTGACGCCCGAGATGCTCTTGTTGATCCGGACGGGTGCGTCGGGCGTATCGGCGAAAGCCCCTTCGAGGTGCAATTTGAGCGTGTTGGTCTCGCCCTGCGGCATGAAGTAGGCCGCGCGGGTTTCATCCTTCAGGAAGGTCATCGTCGTTTCGCCCAGCGTGACGGTCGACTTGGTGTCGGCGGTGAGCTGGTCGGCGAGGTCTTTCGAACACATCAGCGTCACCTTGATGTTGTTCAGCGTGCAGACGACCTCGTCGATGGGCGTGGTTTGGTTCTTCTCGATGACGAACTCCTGCGAACCGAAATAGACGGGGTGTTCCCATTCGGCTGCCGGCGTCGTGGCGGCCTCTTCCGAACGGACCTCCATCGTGTAGCCGCCCACCGGAAGCTCCAGCCTGCCTGCCTCGCCGATCGAGACCTTCAGATCGCCGTAAGTCTCCTGGAGCGCCAGCTTGCCCGTTGCGTCGCGAATTTCGATGATGAATGTGTCGACGTCGGGCTGCGCCTCGTCGGTGCGCGTCTGGGGCTTCGCCGTCTCGTCTGACGTGTCGTCGGGGCGGGTTTCGGTATCGGTGTCGACCACGACGCGCATGCTCATGTCCGCCAGCGTCAGGTAGCCTTTGGCGTTGGGATCGGGCGGAGTGCCCGGCTCGTTGTTCTTATAGGCGGGATCTTCGTTCACACAGCCGGTCGCGAGCAGCGCCGTCGCTGCCGCAGCCGTCAGAATCTTGGTAAAGGTTTTCATATCTCGGTGTTTTTATTTGCGTTATTCGGTGGCCTCGTCGTTGAGTTCCACGTCGAGTTCCACGGTCTCGGTGTATCCTTCGCCGAGGGTGACGGTCAGCGTCGCGCTGCCGGCCTTCTTGGCGTCGAGCGTGAAGATGTGGCGCGTGGCTGGGCGTGCCGCTTCGAGCGGCTCGGGGGTGAAGGTGTAGAGCGGCCCCTCCGACGTGCCGTCCTGGCTCTGGCCCCGGGCCGTACCCTTCAAGGTGAGCGGCTTTCCGGCCTGCACCCAGACGGCTTCCGCTTCGGCCTCGTCGCAGGGACGGAACGTGAAGATGCCGCCCGCTCCGGTCGTCACGGTGAACTCCGCGTTGTTGTAGTATTTTTTGAACGACTCGGTGGCGCGTACCAGGGTCTGCGAATTGCCGATCGTCGCCGTGATCTGCGCGGTGCTGGTGCGGCGCGCCGCGACCTCCACTTCGGTCGCGCCTGCGTAGTAGGGTTTGTCCGCGCCTTCGGCTTCGGGATCGCCGTAGGTGACCGTGATCGTGTAGCGGCCTTCGGGGAAGGAGTAGGCGGTCTCCTCGGCGTTATACGCCGCGACCGTCGCCCAGCTTTTGTCGAAATTTTCACCCCGGATGCGGAGCGTGAAATCTTTGCCGTCGGGTTTTGCCGCAGCGCGGGTCGCGCCCTGAACCGCGGCCATCGCCGCAGCGGCATCAATCGTGGCGTCGGCCTCGCAGGCGATGCGGATGGTTCCGCAGCCCTCTCCGGCCGGGGTCTCTTTCTTTTCGGAGCATCCTCCGGCCATGACAGCCGCCGATGCAAGCAGGTAAAGCAGTTTTCTCATGGCGGTTATTCGTTGACGATGGATACTTTGATGTTGTCGAGGTAGAGGTAGTGATTGCCGTTGGCGCCGAATATTCCGGTCCAGGACGATACGTTGCCGATACGGTTGACATTCACCTTCCATGAGATTCTGTGGGCGCTGTTAAAGTCGGCCAGGAATGTTTTGGTGTTCCAATTCGAAAGCGGGGTATTCCACGATTTGTCGGTTTCGAGGGCTATGTCTTCCGCTTCGACGGGGTTTTCAAGATTGTCTCCGCCGTTGGGCTGGCCCGAATTGGTCGTGTAGCCGTAATTGAACGTAGGATTGCCGTATGTTCCGCCCTTATTTTTGTTACTGTCCATCATCCAGGAGTCCTGTCCTCCGACGTAATCGAATGAAACCCGGACTCTGACTGTTTTGCCGGATTTGATACCGCTGACGGGCGGCGAGTCGATACGTCCCGGGTAGCGGGCATACGATGAAGCCTTGCCGGCTCCTCCGCCTTCGAACCGGCAGGAGCTTCGGATACATTTCCCGGTTTCCCCGCCCACACGAGCCGCCGTCCATCCGATGGCGCCCTTGTCGGACAGCAGGTGCGCATCCTTGTTTCCGGCGCTGCTGCTGCTTGTTCCCGTTCCGACGTTGCAGTCGTAGTCGAACTGGATGATATTGCTGAAATCCTCCGCCAGCAGGTAGGGGACGCTGAGCGTGATGTCGTTGTTGCCGAATTCGGTGATCTGCGGCATTGTCAGCGTGTTCGATACGACAGCGCTTTCCGATTCGTACTGTACCGTGACGGCTTTTCCCGAGAGGTTGTCGGTCCACGAGGGTTTGAGCACCATCGTGTATTTGCCCTCGGCGTCGGGCGTGAACTGGCAGATGTTCGTGCCGTTGTCGAACAGCGAGCCTTCGGGGGCGGTGAGGGTGATCTTTCCGACCGCCTCGCCCAGCGTCGCCGTACCCTTGTCCGCAGGCAGCGAGAAGTTCAGACGCGTGTAATAGCGGCCGATGGCGGGAATGTGGTAGGCGATCGGGGTGGTGTGGCCTTCGGAGAAGTGTTTGCCGGGGATGTTGCGCGGCTCGGATTCCCCGGCTTCGCAAATCGCGGTGATGGTCACCGGCTGCTCGGCGGTGAGTTCCACCGGTGCGATGACGGCGAAGACCACGTCGCTCGCATCCTTCGGAGTGTCGAAACGCAGCGTCAGCGTGTTGTTGCTGCCGGTGAGCGTCGGCGCGGCATCGGGGTCGGCGGCATCGACCGTCATGCGCCCCGTGACGGGCTGCGGAAATGCCAGCGTGATCTCCGAGACCTTTTCGCCCAGGTCGTTTTTCGGAATGCGTATTTTCAGCACGTGAACTTTGTGGCGGAACTGGAACTGCACCGTCTCGCCGGTGTCGTTCTTCTCCAGAGCCGGGGCCTTGACCGGATCGGCCACCATCACGTCCCAGTCGCCGTTGAAGCCGCCGTCCTGCACGTCAGGGATCAGGTAGGTGGCCTGCGTGCCGTCGCTTTCGGACGGAACGGGCGACACGGCATAATAGGTGTAGGTGTCCGCGGGCATTTGCGGGATGTCTCCCCTGAACTTGGCCGTGTTGTAGTCGGTGTTGTAGTGGTAGAGTTTGAAAGCCTGTTTGCTGAAGACGGTCTCGGATCGGGAGTTGACGGCCCAGAGTGCGATCTGGTCGTCGGAAGCCCATTTGACCGACACTCCGTCTTCGCCGAGCTGGGTGCGGGACCTGTCTTCGGATTCGATGTCGATCTTCGGACCGGAGCCTACCGATACGCTGATTGTTTCGGTCGCGGGCCGGGTGTCCGCATCCGAAGAATCGGAGCATGCCCCGAAGACCAGAGGCAGCGCGAGCCAAATAATCCGGAAATTAATTCGCATAGAATAGATTCTTTTATCTGTAATGTGTACAAAAATAGGTACAGGTTCCCGTTCGCGGAAATAAATTCAACGAACGCCGGATTTTTCATCACGAACAGCCTCCTTTTTATCCTCACGGATGCGCCTTTCCGGCGGTGCGGAGCGCAAAAAACCTCCCTGCCCGCCGGCAGGGAGGTTTTGCTTTCACCGGAGCGCAGTTCCGGTCCGGGTGGCCCTCGTTCGCTGTCGGGTCGGCTATTTTACGTACTTGTCGAGCCAGCCGAAGAATTCGCGGTTCCAGACCAGCGAGTTCTGGGGCTTGAAGACCTGATGCGCCTCGTTTTCGAACGCCACGAGCCGCGCCGGAATGCCCAGCGTGCGGGCCGCCGTGAAGGCTTCGAGCGACTGGGTGTAGGGGATGCGGAAATCCTTCTCGCCGGTGATGATCAGGATCGGCGTGTCCCATTTCGAGACGAACTTGTGCGGCGAGTTGGCGTAGGAACGCTGCGCCGTGGCATTCGCCGTGTCCCAGTAGGGGCCTCCGTAGTCGTTGTTGACGAAGAACAGCTCCTCGGTTTCGCCATACATCGAGTCGAAATCGAAGATGCCGCAGTGGGAGATGAAGGCTTTGAAACGCTTCTCGTGGCATCCGGCGAGGAAATAGACCGAATAGCCGCCGTACGACGCCCCGACGCAGCCCATGCGCTCCCGGTCGGCCCACGGTTCGCGGGCCACGTCGTCGATGGCCGAGAGGTAGTCGCGGATGTTCTGGCCCGAGTAGTCGCCCGAAATCTGGTCGAGCCACTCCTGTCCGAACGAGGGCAGGCCGCGGCGGTTCGGCGCGACGACGATATATCCCTGTGCGGCCATCAGCTGAAAATTCCAGCGGTAGCTCCAGAACTGCGATACGACGCTCTGCGGGCCGCCCTGGCAGTAGAGCAGCACCGGATATTTTTGCGACGGGTCGAAATCGGGCGGCAGGATCACCCACGTCAGCATCTGCTTGCCGTCGGTGGTCTTGACCCAGCGTTTCTGCACCTCGCCCATCCTGATATTGTCGTAGACCGATTTGTTGATGGCCGAGATTTGCGCCAAAGAGCCGTCCTCCGGATTTATCTCGAAGAACTCCGTGGCCATCGAGATCGTGCACATCTCGGCGGCGATCCGCTCCCCGGCCATCGTGAAGGCGTTGATGTCGTGGTCGCCGCGGGTGATGACCTCCACCTCGCCGACCGACGGCGCGACGCGGCAGATCTGGTGCGTCGCCTCGATCGGGGCGATGAAATAGATCAGGTCGTTGCCGCTCCAGACGACGTTCTGGGCGTTGTAGTCGAAGTCGGCGGTGAGGTCCTGCATTTCGGCGGTGTGGCAGTCGTAGACGAACAGGCGGGCCTTGTCCGACTCGTTGCCTGCGCGGCGCTGCGAGAGGAAGGCGATCTTCGAATCATCGGGCGACCAGACGGGATATTTGTCGTAGCCGACCATGACCGCCTGATCGTTGACGGGTTTGCCGGTATTGAAGTTGGTGGGCTTGCAGATGTTTTGCGTCGCGCCGCTTTTGAGGTCGTAGACGAAGATGTCCGAATCGGTCGACACGGCGTAGGCGGTGCCCGTCAGCGGTTTGCAGGTGTAGGCCAGCATCGTCCCGGCGTTGTTCCAGGCGATCTCGGCCATGTCGAAATAGGGCGCCAGCGGGGCGTCCCACTGCGCGTCGGGCATGATGTCCCTGCCGCCCGTCACGACTCCCTTGCCCAGCTCGCCGACGAAGATGTGGCGGTATTCGCCCTCGTCCCAGTAGTCCCAGTGGCGGGCCATCAGGTCGTCGTAGATGCGGGCTTTCGATTTGTCCATGTCCTTGTAGATGTCCGACGAACGGCGGTCGGCCGTCCGCACGGTCTGCACCCACCAGATGTGCTTTCCGTCGGGGCTTACGCCGAAGCCCTCCACGTCGGGAACGCCCTCGCCGTCGCCGCTGCCCGTGATCTGCGTCGCGTCGCCGCCCGAGGCGT
>PPYF01305911.1_pt1 | contig 17177 bp, 10 predicted proteins | sample 1559871 | NCBI WGS metagenome assembly PPYF01 (sample SAMN08240021, study PRJNA423297) | Human gut metagenome, whole genome shotgun sequencing project.
TTGTTATGTCATAATAATTACTTAATGATTCACATATCTCATTCATAATTTTCTCAATATTATTGGGAATTTCTGTGTTATTCATAACACTAATGTAGTCATCATTAAGTATTCTGGAAATCATTAATGCAAAGTAAATAGTAAGATTCTTTAATTTATAATCATCTGTTTGAATTTTATGCTTATTGAAGACATTGATTAACAAAGAAACAATATAATTTACTTCAACATCGTTGTAGTAAATCTTTTCTCCTTTAGAAAATGCAGAAACAGTTGAATATTCATTTAACGGATGTGTTTCATTCACGATACAATCTCGTTTATCAGATTCGTTACCGATGATTTTTATTCCAACGCCAGGCTTTACAATGTATTCAAGATTATAGAGTGGTAGGCTTTTTTTGATTATTTTTATGTAATTAGAGAATGTGTTTTTTGAAACATAAACTAAGTCTGCAAGCTCATCAGTTGAAATATAATCGTGTGAATATAGCAGTTTGTTCAATATGAAACGTATTCTATCTTCACTGGAATCAAGATCAATAGAATCAGATTCTTTAGATGTTATGCTATCTAGAAATGAATTGAACGTATCTTCATCATTAATTTCCAAATAATAGCCAGCTTTCCTTTTTAGCTGGACGCTTGCTCCCTGTAATTCATTGTTTAAATTATTGATATCGGTACGAATTGTACGCTCTGATACTTTGAATAAATCTGCTAGCTTTGCAGCAGTAGTGTAATCATTGCTACGTATATAGTTAAAAATATCTTCAATTCTTTTGTAATTAAACATGGTTATCCTCCTTTCTCTATCTTTATTATTAATATTAGCGACTTTTTAAAAATTGACAACCAAAACCATTTCCACTTAAAAGTGGAAGCGCTTATTATGATAACGCTTATATTTCCTATTTGAAGTGGAAATTGCATGAATTGAGAAATGGAAGAAGATTATTTATACTAGGTATTGTCGAAGAGAGGTGAACAGCAATGAACGAATTACTAAACGAACAGACAACATTCCTAGATGTTGATGAGAAAGACAAAGATGGCATTCTTAAATTTATCAGTCATAAAGCAAAACTGCTTGATATTACTGATGATGAAGATGCTTTATATCATGACTTTCTTGAAAGAGAAAAAGAATTCTCTACAGGATTGCAAGATGGATTTGCAATCCCACATGCAAGAACAGATAACGTTAAGAAAGTAACAGTTATGTTCTTGCGAAATAAAAACAGTATTGATTGGCAGACTCTAGATGACAAGCCAGTTAAATATATTTTTGCATTACTAGTACCTAAGCAGAGTGCTGGTGACGTGCATTTGAAGATGATTTCTTCACTTGCAACAGCATTATTAGAAGATGAGTTTAAAGATACAATTATCTCATCAAATGATAAAGCTGAATTAACACGTTATATTTTAAAGATGATGGAGGAGGAAAATTAAAATGAAAGTTGTTGGTATCTCAGCTTGTCCAGCTGGTTTAGCTCATACTCCAATGGCTGCAAAAGCATTGGAAAAGGCTGGAAAGAAGATTGGTTTTGATGTCAAGATGGAACAGCAGGGTTCAATGGGGCAGGTTAATGCTATTACAAAAGAAGAAGCTCAGGCTGCTGACTTTGTATTAATTGCATCTGATCAGCATATTGAAGGTATGGACCGTTTTGAAGGTAAACCAGTTATTCGTGTCAATATTACTACTTGTATTAAGGCACCTGAAGCAGTTTTAAAGAAATGTGCTAAAGCTGTTGAAGAAAAAAAGGGATAAAAAAATTCATAGGCCTATTGCGGAGACCTATGAATACATACTATATAGTGAGTACGCACTCTCATTATATAGCAAAAAATTTATATTGAGGAGAAAAAGTTTATGAAAAAGTTTTTTAATGAAGCTAAAGGTCATATGATGACTGGTATCGGCTACATGTTACCACTTATCATCGGTGCTTCTTTAGTCGTTGCAATTCCATTAATTATCGCATTATGTACTGGCGTACAGAGCCTAGATCCATATGCTAAGGCAACTGGATTCTATCATACTTTATGGCAGATTCAGCAAGTAGGTTGGGCTGGTATCGGTCTTGTTAATACAGTTCTTGCTGGTTTTATTGCTTACTCTATCGCTGAAAAGCCTGCTATTGGTGCTGGTTTAATCGGTGGTGCTATCGCTTCTAATTATCAGGAAGGTTTCTTAGGAGCTGTTATTGCTGGTTTCTTAGCTGGTTACACTGTAAGATGGTGTAAAAAGACATTTAACTTACCTGAATCATTCCAGTCAATGATGCCTTTAGTTATTTCACCATTCTTTGCTACAGCTGTTATTGCTCTTGTAATGGGTGTTATCTTAAATACTCCATTATCAATGTTAAATACTGCATTAATTTCTTGGATTCGTACTATGACAAAATCAGGTACTAACCAGGTTCTCTTAGCTATCATTTTAGGTGCTATGATCGGTTCTGATATGGGTGGACCTATCAACAAAGCTGCTTGGATGGCAGGTAACGTATTAATGGCAGAAAAAATCTATCAGCCAAACGTTTATATTAACTGTGCAATTTGTATTCCACCACTAGCATATGCTATCTCTACTGTTATTAAGAGCAAATGCTTTTCAGATTCTTTCAAAGATGCTGGTAAAGGTAACTGGGTAATGGGATTTGTTGGTATCACTGAAGGTGCTATCCCATTCACATTAGTAAAAGCGTCTCGTCTAGTTCCACTTAACATGATTGGTTGTGCATTAGGTGCTGCTGTAACATGTCTTTTAGGTGCTAAGGCTACTATTCCTCCAGTTGGTGGTATTTATGGTTTCATCACTATTGGTAGTGGATGGGCTTATTTAGTAGGTATGTTAGTAGGTGCATTATTCATTGCATTTGTTGCTCCATTACTTGCTAACTTCAACGTTGATCCAGATGCAGCAGACGAAACTATGACTGAAGACGACGTAGAAATTTCATTTGAATAAAATTTAATAAAGAAGGCATTGCCTTCTTTATTTTGTTAAGGAGAAGATTATGGCAAAGAAAATTCATATTGTTCCACATTTTCATTGGGACCGTGAATGGTATTTCACAACATCACGTTCAAAAATATATTTAATGAAGGATTTAGGAGATGTACTAAATACGTTAGAAAAAGATCCTGAATTCAAGTACTTTATGTTAGATGCACAAGGTTCATTGTTAGATGACTATATTAAATGGAGACCAGAAGATGAGGCAAGAATCAAAAGATTAGTACAGGCTCACCGATTAGTTATTGGTCCTTGGTATACACAGAGTGATTTAATGGTTATTTCTGCTGAATCAATTGTTCGTAATATGTACTATGGTATGAAAACATGTCTTAAATATGGCCCATATATGAATGTAGGTTATGTACCAGATTCATTTGGTATGGCTGGAAATATGCCTCAGATTTATAATGCATTTGGAATTAAAGATACATTATTCTGGCGTGGTGTAACTAATGATATGGTCAAACATACAGACTATAACTGGCGTGGACATGATGGAAGTACAGTATTTGTAACTCAAATTCCTCATGGATACTATATCGGTGGTAATATCCCTGAAGATGATGAAGATGCTAAGAAATTCTGGAAAAATGAATGTTTAATCAAAGCTGGAACTGGTGCAACAGACAATATTTATTTTCCAAATGGCTTTGATCAGGCTCCTATTAGAAGAAATCTTGTTGAATTAGTAAAAAAACAGCAGGAAGCTGATCCAGAAAATACTTATGTTATTAGCTGTATTGAAGATTATATTAAAGATGTCAAAGCTGCACATCCTGAATTAGAAGAAGTAGAAGGAGAATTGATTTTAGGTAAACATAGTCGTGTACATAAATCTATTTTCTCATCTCGTTCTGATTTAAAGGCTTTAAATACAAAGCTTCAGAATTATGTCACTCATGTTTTAGAACCTTTAATGACAATGTCTTATTCTTTAGGTAATGAGTATTCACATGGTCCTATGGAAACTATCTGGAAACTATTATTTGAGAATGCAGCACATGATTCAATTGGTTCATGTATTTCAGATACTGCCAATGAAGATGTTTATATGCGTTATAAACAGGTGAGAGATATTGCGGATGCCTTAGTAGAATTACATACAAGACTTATTGCGACTAGTATTAAAAATAATGCTGATATGACTATTACATTGTTCAATACTTTACCATTTGTCAGAGATGAAGTTGTAACAGCAAAAGTTTATCTTCCAGGTACAGATTTTGCTTTGAAAGATAATAAAGGCAATGATGTTAATTATACAATTCTAGAATCAAAAGATTTAACTGATTATGTTCTATCTCAAACAATTAAATTAAATCCAAGCAAGAAGGTTTATACACCTGAAAGTGTTATTGAAGCAACTATTGCAATTGAAGCTAAAGACCTTCCAGCAATGGGATATGTTCAGTATACTTTAGATTTCTCTCATTCTTCTAAGCAGGAATTAAAAGAATCTACAATAGTAGAAAATGAATTCTATTCTATTCATTTAGAAGAAGATGGAACTCTTACTATTGTTGATAAAACAAATAATCATGTTTATAAGAATCAGGCAGTATTTGAAGAGAATGGTGATGGAGGAGATTCATTCAACTATTCACCAGCACATCAGGATTTAGTGACATATTCAAAAGATCATTTAGTAGATAGTAGTATTCAGGCATCTGAATTATATGCTACATTAAATGCAGAATATAAATTACCAATTCCAAGTGATCTTGAAGAACGTGCATTAGGTAAACGTTCAATTGAACTTCCAGTTAAGATGTCTGTATCCTTAAGAAAAGGGTCACCTGTTATTGATTTTGATGTACATGTAGATAATGTTGGTAAATCACATCGTCTTTGTGTTGTATTTGATGCTGATCTTGTTTCAAAAGTAAATATTGCGGATGAACAGTTTGGTGCTATTGAAAGAGAAAATGTTCATGAAAAAGAAATGGCTCTTTATAATGCAGCACTAGAAAGATCAAAAACAATAAAAGAAGAAGTGAATAATGACTTACCACTAAACTTCCAGCAGAGTGATACTACATGGCAGGAACCACCTATCTCTATTGAACCTACACAGAGCTTTGTAAGCTTAAGTAATAGTGAAAGAGGAATAGCATTAATTCCTCAGGGTGTACGTGAATATGAAGTTATTGATGATCATGCAATCCGTTTAACACTATTTAGAACTTACTCATTTATGGGTAAAGAAAATCTTATCTATCGTCCAGGACGTGCGAGCGGAGAACGTATTATTGAAACACGTGATGCTGAATTACAGAAACCACTTGATTTCTCATTTGGTTTCACAACTTTTGCAGGTGATTTCAATAGTGCACATATCGCAAATACAGCAAAAGCATACAATACTCCAGTTGTTGCAAGAGAATATTCAGAATTCTTAAATGGTAGATTAATCTTCTCTGAACCTGAAGTAGAAGGTACAAAAGAAGATAGTTATTCATTATTCTCTACAGAGAATAAACTTGTAGTAAGCGCAATTAAGAAAGCTGAAGATAAAGACGGATATATTATCAGACTTTATAATGGACAGTTCCATGAAGAAGAAAGTGATACATTAGTATTTACTCAAAATATTAAGAAAGCATATTATGTAGATTTAAAAGAAGAGTATGCAGATAGTATTGAAGTAGTAGATAATACTATTCATGTTAAGCCTCTTACACATTGCAAGTTCACAACAATTTACGTAGAAACAGAATAAATATAAACCCCAGGGATATTAATCCTTGGGGTGATTTTTTTGTGTTAATAAAAAATACAATTATTTGCATTAACGCCTAATAATAGTCGGTGTGAAACACCAATTGAGTGCATGAACACTTAGAAAGTAGTAAAATATATCTTAGGATATTCTATTGATCATATTTACCAAAAGAGTTCATTTTAAACTTAAAGATATATAAAAAGTTAGTTTCTATAATGGAGGAGGTTGTTGTAAATAATATGGAAATGGATGATATTTACGAAGAAGAACAATTAAATCAAATTGAGATGAAAGAATCTGAGAAAAACAATAAAGGAGATTTATCCGATTTGTTAGATAATGAAATTAAGCTCAAAGATAATGAGATAGAATCTGAACAGAATATTAAACAAATTAAGGAATATAAAATTGATTTCAATGATGAATTGCAAAAAATGTTGTTGCCAAATAATATAGGTGAAGATTTTTTATCTAATATAAGACCAATAACGGAGAACTTAAATTTGTTACCAAAATCAATTAGAAAATTATCTTTCTCTATGGGAAAAGTAACTGAAGCAATGAACTCATTAGCAATAAAATGGTTGCAAAGCATTGATTTTTCTCCACTTCAAAACGTCTTAAAAAATATTACTAGAGGTTTGGATTTAGAGAAACTTAAAGCATTAAAGCAAGAATTTTTGCAAGCTATGTATGAATGTTATTGGTTTCCATATGTTGGTTCAGCAAATAGTATTAGCTTAATGACAGATGTATTTGATATTATAGCAACTAGTAGAGGGGCAAGTAAAAGAAGAGAGAAAAGAATAGATCAAGTTGTTTTTTCGTACTATACAACTGCCGAAATTAAGAATATTAAAAGACAATGGAAGAATTCAGATTTAAAACCACATATTAAAAAGATTTTAGGACAGGCAATAGAAGCACATCTTCGAGGAGAGTATGTATTGACTATTTCTTGTCTTGCATCGATGTGGGAGAGTTTGATTTATAACAGAGCAGGAATTACTACTCCTTTACCTCAGAAAAAAACAAAAGAGGAATTTAAAACATTATCTGAGAGAAATGGATTTGATGAAATTTTTTTCGAGTTTTATGATCATTTGATTTTGGGACATGTTAATTCTCCAGAGGAGGCTATAGATGGAGTACCTAGCAGAAATGGATGTTTGCATGGTCAGTATAAAAAATATCCTAATAAGAAAGCTTCATTAAATGCAATATTATTAACTGATTTTATTATTAATTTTCAAACTGAAGAAGATTATTAATGAAAATTCGATACTCTTATTGATGAATAGAAAGTATTGATTGTCCTTTGAAAGAACGGTTTAAGCCGTTCTTTTTGCACTGTATTGATAAAAAAATGTAATTATTTATATTAACGCCTAATATAGTCAGTTATAGAAGGGTTACTGACAGCACACATAAAAATAAAAGAGTAAAATAATAAGTGATAATTAAGGCAGAGGAGGAAAATGTGTATTCAAGTTTACACCTATTTAGCGTATAATGATAATTATGGGGTTTTATAACCTAAAATATTATTTTATGCAAAAATAAAGGATTAAATTTGATTCTTATAACATGAATAGGAGACTAAAAGATGAATATTAATACACCTTATAGAACAATTACAAGAGAACAATTTTTGTTTAATGAAATGCGTATTGTAGCAAGCCTCTTATCAGAAGGAAAAAGTGAAAAAGAAATTGTAGAAGAAATAGCAAATAACAATCTTTTTCAGTATCCAACAGAGAGAATGATAAAGAATATTGCTCAAGTATGTTTGAACAGATTTAAAGAAGCAGATAGTAAAGAACTTGTTGAATTAGTTGCAAAAGGATCTAGCGATACAGCTAAACAAGCCTGTCTATTCTTAATGATGAATTACTATCGTCTTGTGTGGGAATTCATGATTAATGTGGTAGGTGAAAAATATAGAACAAAGAATACTTCTTTTGGTAAGGTGGATTTAAATTCATTCTTTACTCAGTTACAAGAACAAAATGAAACAGTAGCTTCATGGAGTGATTCTACTGTTAATAAGTGCAAACAGGTATTAAAGAAAAGTTTAGTTGAAGCAGGATATTTAGATAATGCTAGATCACAGGAATTGAATCATATTTTATTAGATCCTGAATTAAAAGATATTATTGAGCATACACAAAATCCAAATGCATTAATCGCATTTGGATGTATGTAGGGAGGTCATTATGTCTAATATTGCAGAGAGATTGGATAATCTAAAGAAAACAATACAGGAAGATGACTTTCTTCAAGGAAAGGGATTAAGTAATGAAGTAAATATTAGAATGTTTTGTTATAACGTGAAAGAAGAAATGGCTGTACGTTATTTTACAGAACATTTATCTAATGATGATCTAACATGTAATGTACAAATAGTAGATTTATATGAAACTTTTCTTTCTATTTGTGAAGATAAAAGAATACTTGATCGTATTCCACAATTAGAACAAAGAAAAGGCAAAGACTTCTTAGAAAGACAGTTTGAAAAAACATGTAACTCAGAAGTGTTTGCTAAAAAAATCGTAGATATTTTTATTGATAGTAATGATTTATTATTAATCACGGGTGTCGGGAAGGTATTCCCATTTATGCGTGTACATGCATTATTAAATGCATTACAAGAGAATTTCAATAAGAAACCAATCGTAGTTTTATATCCAGGTACATTTGATGGACATTATGTAAAACTATTTAACAAGTTAAAGTCTAATGAATACTATAGAGCATTCAATATGATTTAAGGGAGACAAGAGTATGAAAATCAGAGAGATGTTTGAAGAAGATATTGATCGTACAATAAATGGTGTTGTTCAGGTAGAACAGGAACAGGAAAGTGTAGTAAAACAAGAAGTTAAAGAATATGTAGTTACAACAGAATTAAAGAAACATTTTGCTAAGTTCTTTAATGAATATAGTGAATCTTTTGATGAGCCTACTAATAATGTTGGTGTATGGATTACAGGGTTCTTTGGAAGTGGTAAATCACACTTCCTAAAGATATTATCTTACTTATTAGAGAATAAAGATATTAATGGAAAGAAAACAGTGGATTACTTTGAAGAGAAGTTTGATGATCCACTAGCTTTTATGAATGTTCAAAAATGTGTACAGAATCCTACAGAAACTATCTTATTCAATATTGATGCTAAGAGCTCTATTAGAAAAGATAAGACTTCTGTGTTACAGGTTTTCTATAAAGTTTTCTATGATCATATTGGTTTATATGGTGATGATTTAAAACTTGCTAAATTAGAACAGTACATTATTAAAAAAGGTAAGATGGATGCATTCAAAGAGGCTTTTGAAAGTATTCATGGTGATAGCTGGGAAGAGGCAAGAGCTGAGTATATATTTTTTGATACAGATGTCATTGATGCTTTAGTTCAAACTGGTGTAATGAATGAAACAAGTGCAGAACACTGGATGGAAATAGATGAAATTACAAATGTAACACCAGAACAGTTTGTAACAGAAGTTAAAGAATATGTTGATTCTAAACCAAAAGGGTTCCGTTTATTATTCATGATCGATGAAGCAGGTCAATACATTGGTGAAAGTAGTGATATGCTTTTGAACTTGCAGACAATTGTTGAATTACTAGGTAGTAAATGCCGTGGTCAGGTATGGGTTATGGCGACAGGACAGGAAGCACTTGATGATATGTCTATTAAACTACGTCAAGATGAGTTTTCACGTATTATGGCACGCTTTGCTATTCGTTTAAGTTTAACTTCTTCATCTGTAGGTGAAGTTATTGAAAAACGTTTACTAACAAAAACAGATGAAGCAAATACTGTTTTAGATAACGTATATGAAAATAATGAGAATGTATTAAGTAATTTATATACTTTTGATACAGAAGTTAAGGATTTAAAGGGATATAGTTCTGAAGATGAATTTGCACGTGTTTTCCCTTTTGTACCGTATCAGTTTATTATCATGCAGAAAGTATTTAATGAAATACGTAAACATGGTCATGCAGGTAAACATCAATCAAGTGGTGAAAGATCTATGTTGAATGGATTCCAGGAATCTGCACAGCGTATTAAAGATAAGAATGAATTAACTTTAGTGCCAATGTATGCTTTCTATGATACATTACATAGTTTCTTGGATACTTCTGTTCGTTCTGTTATGGAACGTGCTGAGAAAGCAGCTAAAGAAGGTAATGGATTAACTGTAGAAGATGTTGATTTATTAAAGCTTTTATATTTAGTTCGTTATATTGATGATATTAAGTCTAATATTGAGAACCTTACAATCTTAATGGCTGATTCTATTAATGTAGATAAGATTGAATTAAGACAACAGGTTATTGAATCTTTAGATCGTCTCCAGAGACATAATTATATTGGTCGTAATGGAGAAATTTATCAGTTCTTAACTGATGAAGAACAAGATATTGCACGTGAAATCAATAATCAGAGTATTGATGCTGCAAATGTAATCAGCAAAGTTTGTACAATTATCTTTGATGATATCTATACTACTAAAAAGTATAGATATACAAAGAATGGTTATAACTATGATTTTGATTTTATTAAGTCTGTAGATAATCAGAATCATGGTAATTCTAATGGTGAAATGAAGCTTAAGTTCGTTACTGAAGCAAATGATGATTCAAGTGAATTAAGATTAATTACAGAATCAAAAGAATATGAAGCTATCTGCAAATTATCTGAAGAATATTCAATCTTTAGTGATATTGAAAATGCCTTAAAGATTGAAAAGTATATACGTCAGAAGAATGTGAGTCAGTTAGCTGAATCAACTCAGACTATAATTAACTTAAAGCAGAAAGAAGCACGTAGACTAATAGGAGATGCAAAAGAACATATTAGCGATGCTATCTTACATGGAATGTTCTATATAGATGGAGACCAAAAAAATATTAGTGGTAATAATGCAAAGAGTGTGTTAGATAATGCATTAGAAACATTAGTAGAACATACATATGATCATATTACTGATATAGAAGAACCTGTAAGTAATGATGCAGATATTCGTGCTATTTTGAATGGTAATGTAGGAATGGAGGGAATGGAAGCCAATCAGGCTGCTTGTGATAATGTATATAGTTATTTAGAAACAAAGTATGAACAGAAAATGCCTGTTTCTATGGCAACACTTCAAGGTAGATATCAATCTATTCCTTATGGCTGGAAAGAAATAGATATTGCAGCAATTGTCGCAAGACTTATTCAGGCACAAAGAATCACTGTAAAACATTCTGGACAAACAATACAACCTAATGATAACCATCTAGTAGATTATTTACGTAAAAAGAGTGAAATAGGACAGACAAATATTTCTATTAGAGAAACTATACCTGCTAGAAAAATGAAGGAAGTTAAAGATATCTTAAAAGATTATTTTGATGTTATGGATATTCCTGCGGATGAGGATGGCTTAGTAGCTTATATAGTGGAGCATTTTAATAATGAAAAGAAGAATCTTGAAGATATGCAGAGTAAGAATGATTCAGCTGTTCATCCAGGTGCAAGTGAGATTGATGAAGCATTGTCTTATGTAAATAAAGTCTTATTAGCTAAAGATGATAATATTGCATTGATAAATACTATTTGTGATTTAGAAGATGATCTTTTAGATTCAAAAGACGCAATGAGAGATGTAGAAAATTTCTATAAGTCACAGATTAATCTATATAATAATGCATCTGAAACAAGAAAAAATGTAATTTATCATGAGAAGGACTATTTATATGATATTCCAGTAGTAAGAGAGGCTGTAGATCAAATAACTGACATCATTAAGATTACTGATAACTATAGATATAATCGTATTCCTCAATTAAATGATTGTATTTCTGTTATTAAAGAAGAAAAAGCAAAAGTAGTGGCTACAAAGAAGGAAGAACTTAATGATTTAATTGATTCTTGTATGTTTGAAGTAAAATATAAAGCTGATTCTAGTGTAAAACTCAAAGATATTCTAGATTCAGCTAAGCGCCAATTTAATACAAAAAAAGATGAAATTAATAGACTGACTGACTTAGTTGCATTAGATGCAAAGAAGAATGCTATTACTAATCTAAAAGATAAGATTATGAGTGATATGGATAAGGTACTTAACCAGAAAGAAATATCAAAGCATGATAAACCTGTAACTCCAAAAAAGAGAAAGAAACAGGTTCGTCAATTACAGCGTGCTGTAGTATTTAGTCAGGCTAATTTATCTAGTGCAGCTGATGTGGATCGTTATTTAGCAAACATAAAAAATAGATTATTAAGTTATATTAATGATGATGAAGAGATAGAGATTAAGTAGGAAGGAGTTGCGTACGAACAAATCAGCAATTAAAACCTATGCAGTATGGGCAAGAACTGAATTAATAAAACTTGTTACTCAAAGAGCTTATGAAAGCTTATACATGGTTTAACCGTTTTATAGCTCTTCGTTATATGGAAGTAAATAATTATCTTCCTCAGAAAGTAAGAGTATTTACTAATGAGAATAATGAATTCAAACCTGAATTATTAACAGATACAATCCACATTGAATTAGATGGATTGGATAAGCAGAAAGTATTTGATTATATCGAACATAATAATCAGGAAGACTTATATAAATATCTATTGCTTACATTATGCAATGATATGAATCAATATCTTCCTGATATGTTTGCTTCTATCAGTGATTATAAGTCATTATTGATGCCTAATAATCTATTAAGAGAAGATAGCATTATAGGTAGAATGATAACAGATATTGATGAAGATAGTTGGAATGATCAGGTGCAGATTATTGGATGGTTATACCAGTACTATAATTCTGAACTAAAAGATATAGTTATGAAAAAGAAGAACTATACTAAGGATGATATACCAGCAGCTACCCAGTTATTTACACCAAACTGGATTGTTCGTTATATGAATGAAAATTCATTAGGAAGATTATGGTTGGATGGACATCCTGAATTTGATCATAGTAAATGGAAGTATTATCTAGTAGAAGCTGAACAGGAACCAGAAGTCCTTGAACAGTTAAAAAAGATAAGAGAAGAACATGCAAAATTAAAACCTGAAGATATTAAAATTATCGATCCATGCATGGGTTCTGGTCATATTCTAGTATATGCATTTGATGTGCTAATGGATATCTATAGAGATAGTGGATACACTGATAGAAATGCAGCTAAATCAATTCTAGAGAATAATATTTATGGACTAGAAATAGATGAACGTGCTTATCATCTTGCATATTTTGCGTTAATGATGAAAGCTAGAAGCTACAACAGAAGAATATTATCAAAAGATACTAAAGTTAATATCATAGAGATAAGGGAACCTATGGGGGAACTTAAAGAGGAGTATGATCATTATTTAGGAGATTATACTGAATTATCACATTATCTTGTGAATGAGTTTTCAGAAGCCAAAGAATTAGGTTCTATTATTAATCTTTCGTGTATACTTGAACAGTTGAGAGAATTGGAAGTTTATCTTAACAGTTTAAAGAGTAGTTCTATGAATCAGGATATGATATCAGATGCTGAGATAGAGGAGATAATTGAACTATTATTGCCTTTAGTAAGGCAGGGAAAATTATTAGTAGAGAAATATGATGTTGTAATTACTAATCCACCATATATGCCACCTTCTCCAATTCAAAAAAAGTATGTACAAAAGAATTATCCTGATTCAAAATCAGATCTTTTTGCGATATTCATTGAAAAATGTCATGAATTAACAAAGAAAAATGCATATCAAGCGATGATTACAATGCATTCATGGATGTTTTTATCTAGTTATGAGAAACTTAGGAAAAAGTTATTGAAAGATAATGTCATTATTAATATGGTACATTTAGGTGCGAGAGCATTTGAAGATATTAGTGGAGAAGTTGTACAGACAACTGCATTTATTTTTGATAATACAAACATAAAGGATTATCAATCGAATTTTAAAAGATTAGTGGACTACAACACTCAAGATGCAAAAGAAAAAGAATATTTTAAAGATGAAAATTCATTTACATCTTCAGCCATAAGTTTTAGTGAAATTCCAGGTAGTCCAATTGCATATTGGGTTAGTAGCAAATTGCTTTCTGTGTTCCAAGACGGCCGACCATTGTCGGCTATCTGCAAACCTGCGCAAGGTTTAGCTACAGCTGATAATGGTCGTTTTCTTAGACTTTGGTTTGAAGTTTGCCATTCTAATATTACTTTTGATTGTACATCATGTGAGGATTCTATTCGCGCGGATACGCGATGGTTTCCTTATAATAAAGGTGGAGCATTTAGAAAATGGTATGGGAATTATGATTATGTGGTTAATTGGGAAAATAATGGATATGAGATAAAAAATTTTTTAGATGCAAAAGGAAAACAAAGGTCAGTAGTTAGAAATCCTGATTATTATTTTAAACCATCTATTACATGGTCAGATGTAACAAGTGGCGGTTTTGGAATAAGGTATAGAACAAGTGGAAGTATACACGATGTTACGGGCATGTCAGCTTTTGCAGATGAAATGACTTTGAAATTGGTTTTAGGTTTATTATCCACAAAAATCTCAGATTATATTTTTAAAATATTAAATCCTACTATTCATTTGCAAGTCGGTAATTTTTCTAATTTCCCATATTTAGAAAATGACAAAAGTAAAACTATAATTAATAAATCTGACGATAGTTTATGTTTATCAAAAATAGATTGGGATTCCTTTGAAACTTCATGGGATTTCATGAGACATCCATTAGTAAAGTATTATGTTGACACTATAAGTGAAGCATATTCATTATGGTCTAAAGAATGTGATGATAGATTTAATACACTAAAGTATAATGAAGAAGAATTAAATAAAATTTTCATAGATGCATATGGATTACAAGATGAATTAACTCCTGAAGTTGAAGATAAAGATGTTACAGTTCGTAAAGCTGATTTAGTTCGTGATGTAAAATCATTTATTAGTTATGCAGTTGGCTGTATGTTTGGACGTTATTCTTTAGATACAGAAGGACTAGCTTATGCTGGTGGCAAATGGGATAACAATAAATATAAGACACTCATTCCTGATGCTGATGACATTATTCCTATCTGTGATGAAGATTATTTTGAAGATGATATCGTGAGTAAATTTATAGAATTTGTTAGATGTGTTTATGGGGATGACACATTAGAAGAGAACCTCAAGTTTATCTCTGATGCATTAGGAGGTAATGGCAATCCAAGAGATGTATTACGTAATTATTTCTTAAAAGATTTCTTTAAGGATCATTGTAATACTTATCAAGTGACTGGGTCAGGAAAAAGACCTATTTATTGGCAATTTGATAGTGGTAAGAAGAATGGGTTTAAAGCATTAGTATATATTCATAGATATACACCTGATTTGATTGCTAGAATGAGAACAGGATATATACATCCATTGCAGTCACAGTATAGAACGCAGATAGAAATGTTGAATAATCAGATAGATGAAGCATCATCAACTAGTGAAAAAGTTAGATTACAAAAACAGTTAAAGAAGATAACAGAACAGGCAGAAGAACTTGGGAAATATGAAGAAAAGATACATCATTGGGCAGATAAGATGGAACCAATGGATTTAGATGATGGGGTAGTAGTAAACTACAATAAATTCCAAGAATTATTAACACCTAATGTTGTGAAAAAATTGAAGGGAACAAAAAAATGAAATCATATATAGAATATATGAAAGAAATATCAGCAGATGAATTATATGATTCTTTAGTAGGATATGGTTTATTTGCTGATAAACTTCCGCCTTGCTTTTCTTCTAAACAATTCTTAGATTACTGTAAGACAAGAACACAGAGTTTTTCTAAGAAGGAAGAATATGGTTATGTGGTTTATGAAAACATAAGAAATATCAATATTCCAAGACAATTAGGTATACCTGTTCCGATGGCTTATGAAATTCAATGCAAATTATTAAGGGATAATTGGAAAGAAATTATTGATCATTTTGAAAAATGTACACAAAATCAGAAAGAATACAAAATCAGTAGAATTCATGTTCGTAAAATGAATAATAAAAAGTCTATATTTGAAATGAATTATGGTGATTGGAAAAAAGATGCTATTCCTGCATCTATAAAGATAGGAAAAAAGTATATAGTGAAAGCTGATATTTCTACCTGTTTTCCCAGTATTTATACACATTCTATTCCTTGGGCTTTATTAGGTAAACAGTATGCAAAATTGAATCGAACTAAACATTCATGGCAAAACGCATTAGATGAATATTGTAGAAATATGCAATATGGTGAAACGGATGGTTTGATTACTGGGCCGCATTCTTCTAATATTGTATCGGAAATCATATTATGTGATATAGACAGAAAATTATCTGATAATGATTGGGATTATATCCGTCATATTGATGACTATGAAGCTTATGTTAACAATGAATATGAGGCTAGTGAATTTTTAACTGACTTGCAACATCAACTTAGAGATTATAATCTATCATTAAATCATAAGAAAACAAAAATAATAAAATTACCGGTGCCAATAAATGAATTGTGGATTAGAAAGATTAATACATTTGATTGCTTGACAGATACAATTGATTATAAAAAATGTTCTTATTATTTAGATCTGGCATTAGAATTATTCTTGAAAGACAGTAATGCATCAGTTTTGAAATATGCAATCAAAGTATTAAGCAGTAACAATTATCTGATAATGCGGAAAAATTATTTGAACAAACAATATTCCAATGGTCTTTGATATATCCGTATATTGTTCCTCTTTTAGAAGAATATGTATTTGAAGTATGCGATACTGATAAAATAAAAATAGAGAAATTGGTGAATCAAATATTTGATGAATATTATCCTAAAATGCTTTATGAAGCAGCATCATATGCAATATACTGGGCAATTAAGTTTAATTTGAGCATTGAAAACTTAACTGTTAATAATGCAATCAAAACCGATGATGCAGTCTTTATGGTATTAACATATGAATATTTCAAGAAAAGAAATAGTCGTAGTGATATTCAAAAACTAAAGCTTTTTGCTAGAAATAATTTAGGAGACGAAATTTATTTTGACCAACATTGGATATTTATGTATGAGGTGCTAACACAAAAAGACTTAAAAAATGATTGGAGTGCATTAAAGAAAAACAGCGTAACATTTATTGATTTTTAAATGAACTAAGTCATTGTATTATATTGCTCTATTAATTAGAGATTATGGTTGCTAACATGAATTAATAGGAGGTTCGGTATGGCTATAGAAGATATAAAAAAAGAATTAGAAGAAATGTTTGCTGAACCTTTAGAAAAATTCTATAAAAGAAGAATTATATTCTGGAATGATGAAGATAGAGACTTTGAAGAAGAAGTCAGTCATTTAACGTTATCAAACGCTAAAGTGATAATGTTAAATGAAACAAAT
>PPYF01638915.1_pt1 | contig 17177 bp, 15 predicted proteins | sample 1559871 | NCBI WGS metagenome assembly PPYF01 (sample SAMN08240021, study PRJNA423297) | Human gut metagenome, whole genome shotgun sequencing project.
TAGAAATGGTCATGCCCATATCTGTCAGCCATTGGTGAAGAAGACCAAAAGTCACATTCTTTACATAAACTTCATAGGCGATAGCCTGCAGAAATTCAGGAGTGGCCCTAGTGCCTTCAAAACTGGTTACTACATCCGGATGGCCTTCAGAAGGGAAATAGCCCCACTTCGGCTTTTTACCAGGCTCTGCATAATGAACCATCTCAAAACATTCTTCCGTAAGGAAAGTACGGAAACTGAACACCCGTACCATTCTCCTTTCAATGATCCGACCGGGAACCTTTGTCAAATCGGAAGGATGCTCTGTCGCTTCTCCGGCTACCCCCATCGTTTTATAACCGTCAGGGCGATTGGACAAGTCACGGTCTTTCCCGGAAGGCTCTTTTAACTCTTGGGATGGAACATGACCAACCGAATCCGTGCGAAGCGTATCATCGGTTCCATCATAATCATCCTTCTCCTTCCGGCGGTCTGAATCACTTGTTTTAGCTTTAGATTGTATCTTTTGACGTCTATCACCAAAACGTTCCTGATTGGCGTAATCAAGTTTTTCCTGAAGTGATTTTATCTTACGTTCAGCCGATTTGCGAAGTTTATGCTCTTCTGACAACCGATTCTCAAGGTCAACATGTTTCGATTGCATGGATGACATCTGATCCTTCAGTTCTTTCATCTGAGCCATAAAATCCTCCAAAACAAGCCTCATGGCATCACCTGTCAACCTGAGATCCTGATTTTGCTCAGCAAGGTATTGTATGTATCGGTCTTTCTGATCCTCTGCCATACCTGCACTATAATTTATAGGGTTGCGTGAGTAGGTTTCCCGACTCAACAACTCTCGTTTTGTTGTAATTATATCTTGCAGATCGATCATACTTAAACCTTTGACTTACAGCATTAAAGGTAATAAAATAATCGCAAAACCGCAAGTGGATAAATAGATTGATTATCTGATTTTTAATGTTTTAACTATAGGATTCTCAAGAATCAAAACCACGTCCTTCCAGGCAATCCGATAAACAGTATCTGCCCCATTTCGCTCAACTTTCATGAACTGATAACCGGCAACAAACTTCTTTTCAAACAGACTATATGAACGATTATCAAATGAAAACATACGGACTATTCTGCGATTGCGAGACATGACTATAAAGACATCCCCATCTCTGGGTTCCCGGTGAAGCCGTTCACGAATGATAGACAACACACGGCTGTGCTTACAACGCATATCGGTGAAATCACGGACATAATAAAAATGATTCAGACCGGTAACACTCAGCATAACCCCTCCAGTTTCTCTACCATACGAACCAAATCCGGGTAGCTTAAATTCTTTTGGTCCCTGTACCATTTCTGAAAGATGTTATAAGGAACTTTGTTCTTAACGCAAAACGATTGGAGAGATTCTCCATGAGGCAAAGCCTCGGTCTGGTATTGAAAGTAAAACCTTTCAAGATCTTCACTGCTATACATAAATTCTAAAATTTTTGTTCGCAGAGAAGATAGAGGTTTCAATTATGAGCCAATTTTTGACTGCTTACATTCAATCAATTCATAATCCACTGTTGACTTTCACGATCAAATAATTTTATAACTTTTGCTGGCTGACCTACTGCTATTGAATTTGGAGGAATACTTTTTGTGACGGTCGAGTTTGCACCTATTACACTACCATCTCCAATTATTACACCAGGCATAATCACTACCCCTTCACCTATCCAAACGTTGTTCCCTATAGAAATAGGAGCTATCTTATAATCACGCTTTATAGGTGGTATATCAGGACTTGACTGAGCCCCCCCTCCATAGAATCCATGAGAGTTATCTGCAATATAAATATGGCTAGCCATCAATACGTTATCGCCAATACTAACACTAGACATTACAGATATATGCACATAATCATTTATCTGTACATCATTCCCGAAAAATAGTTTTTTTTCTTTTGTAGAAAACACTTCTAATCGACACCCCTTACCTGTTGTAAGTCTAGAGCCAAAATCAATAAATCTTTTCCCTCTAATTTCAATAGGGAAACGAATTATACGAGCTTTACTCGAAATAAATTTGGTTCGTATCACGAATATTGCTAATCGCAAGTATCCCCAAAAAGAATAAGAATTCTTAATCATTATCAACTAATAATTTATCAAACAGCATTTTCCAGCTAGTAACATGGGGTAACTCTATATTTACCAATGGAACAGAAGAAAAATTAAACAAATCACCATTTATAACCTCACTCATCCTGTCCGCTAACATTTTTGGAGTATCAGGATTAAAAAAAGCCACATACTTTGCACCCGCAGCTGTTTCATGCGCATACGGCAAATCAGCTATCAACATCGGTTTATCAAAAGCCATAAATTCTGATATAGGTAATCCCCATGTTTCCAATTTGGAAGGAAATATCAAGCAATCTATCTTATTGTATTTCTCATACACCTCTTCATAAGACAATAGTCCACCAAACGTGATAGTTTTTAAAGAAGAATATTGTTTATATAATAGTTTGGCATATCTGTTTTCATTACCTTTTAGAGTCAGCAATACATTATATTTAGCATTATCTTTCTTTTCCAAAATCTCACATGCCTTACATATCACTTCGATGTTTCTATATGAACGGGGATAGCAAGGAAAGAAAAATTTACAAATACTAGTTGCTTCCTCTTTTTCCTTATGTTTTATTTGTACATTCGCACTTCTCGGTACAGCTACTATGATTTTCTTTTTATCTAAAGAATACATATTTGAGAAAGCCTCCCTCAACCAATTCTGTTGAACTACAATAAAATCATTCTTATGGATATTTATTTGATATAAATAACGATAGAATAAAGAAAAAAAGAATTCTTTATAATTACACCATAAGTCAGACATTTTAGGAACATAAAATGGAGTTGGATTATGACAATACACAACTCTTTTTGCTGCCTTTACATTAGGAGAAGTGTCATGTAGGGAAAACCATAAATATGGCTTTATTTTCCTAGAATTTTTTTTTAAATAAAAAAACTCAAAGAAGATGCGATATATCCAATTATTTTTTGCCCAAGGCACCTCAATATATGTAATATTGGAGAATGAACACAATTCCTTTTTATGGACTAAAGCCAGTACTTCTACATCATTATATGCAGAATAATCATTTAAAGCTTTCAAGCAACTACGAAGAATTGTCAATGGACCACCTTCTACTAAATTTACAGCAGATATAACTATCTTAGTTTTCATACCTCAAACACATCTTTAATAAATAATTTATCCCAATCCAAGCTTAAATCAACAGAAATAAATTATATACAACTGTTAATTAGGGAAGCACATATAACTTTTTCATCATAAATTTTTAAATAAGAAGATAAATCTATTTTAGGTTGGCAATAAGCCTGTTCCAATAACTTAGCAAATTCATCACTATCAGTAAAGCTATTGCTTATATAAGCATTGGGAAGGTTATTTAAAATCTCCTTTGCACCCTCTGTAGGAGTCGCTACCACAGGAACGCCTAAACATATTGCCTCCAATAAGACAGTAGGGAAAGCCTCAGAAAAAGAAGGAAGGACTAAAGATTTCGCATTCCTCAAGACAGGCAAAGGGTTATTAGTAGCCCCTGTAAAAATAATGCGCTTTTTTTTTGATAACTTTATTGCATATTTTTGTAGAGACATCATATCAACACCATCCCCAACAATTACTAAATAACATTCATTCAATCTTGCTTTCTCATATGCATCTAATAACATATATATATTTTTCACAGCACCCAATCTACCAATAAAAACTATATAATTATCAGGCAAATTAAACTCACATTTTTTTTTTGATTTTACATTAATTTCTTTTACATTAATAGGATTAGGAACTTTAATGATTTTAGTAGGTTTTTGTTTTAAATCATATATCAAATACTTATATAGACCATCAGATACAGCTATTATTTTATGTGAATATGGATAAATTATTCTTGTCCATATTTTTGAAAATTTTGCCCATAATCCCAAATGTTCAATTTCGATATTAAAATAATTATGTTGAGAAATTACAATTTTTGGCCTATGACTCAAATGCAGTGAAGCTAAAACTAGAACCATATTAGGATAGTCACCTCCAGTTATTATACAATCAAGCCTGTTCTGTTTCAAGTACTTTCTTAAATAATAAAAAGAATTAGCCAGTCTTACATTACCTAAATTATATACGTTTACTTTAGAAGACAATTCTTTCAACAGAATTCCTTCTTTTTTACACAAAACAAATTCCACATCATAAAATTCACTCAGTGAATTTGCATAAGTGATAAAAACACGCTCAATCCCTCCAACATTTAAAGTAGGCAAAAAGAAAGCTATTTTTAAAATCCTGTTCTTCATAAAGGTCTATATCCTAATTTTAGCCATTCTATAAGATGTCCTTCTTCATCTATATTTTTAGATACCCATTTATCCGTATAATGAAAATCTATCAATTGCACTGATGAAGATGTAAATAAAACATCAATTCGACTAAATTTCAAGAAGAAACGTATTTGCCAAAAAGAAAACAATATGTTTATTATTGTAAATACTACTACTATTCGTAAAAGTCTTTGCATTCTAAACGAATTATTCATGAAACATAGTGATGACAATATCAAAAATACCTTCAAAACATCGAGTAAACGAGCATGCAATATAGGTACCGAAGAACTCATAATAATAACAATAATGAATATATTCACAAACCGTTTAATTTTCAATGGTTGTGGGTTTAATTTATAGAATACATAATATTGATATAAAGTTATATAGTAAACAATATTAAAGAAATATTTTGCAATTAACTGTCTTACAGTAAATTGAGAACTCAAATTTTCTGATTGACTTCCGGAAATATACTCTTCGAGATGAACCAACAAAGATTCCGAAAAAGGAAGAGAGCGTAAAAGAGTTACCCCCAATGATGATGACTCTATAAAAATCAAGAGAAAGCAAAGATAGCAAAATACATTAGATGAAAAATTAAATATCTTATATCTACTAGCTATTGCAATAAAAATAAAAGGCATATAACTGACATGAATAAAGACTGCAAATATTATAAAGAAAAGTCCTTTCTTTCTATTTTTCATTAGAAACCAATAAATTCCATAAACTAAGACAACTTGGGCAAATCCCATTCGAAAGAGATAAATTGAAAAGGTTAAAGGAACAAGTAATATAAGAGAATAAACTCTAGTCCGCCTAGTCATATCCTTATTTGACAATGTTATATCATGGTACAAATCCAATAACAGATAGTAAGAACATGCCACAAACAGAAATCGAGTCGATTCTGGATATGCACCCAATTTACCCAATATCCATGAAAGTAGCGGCAAGAAATAATCAAATTTCAATGCCATAAAAATCCAGAAATATTCCCAATCTAGTTCTTTATATAAATTAAAGTCTTCAGCATATCTATACATATCTCCTGCCGGTGGATATAACATCCCTATGTACCCCCATAAGAATAGCACCTAACAAATAAGCCCATCTTTCCCTTTTTAAAATACCTTTCAGAATGAACGGAAATGACAATATAGGATATATTATGAATATCAATATACCCAAGGTTTTCTATATGATTATTCCTCCTATCAGATAAAATCAAAGAATGTATCATGAAATTCTCTCTAAATGATTTGGAACACGCATCTTTATTACTCTTTGATAACAAGATGAACTACAAAATTTCAAAATCCACTTCAACAAGGATTTAATCTTTAAATTCACGCTGTAAATCATATATATAAATTTCCATCCTACCGTTTTATCCTTACCATAAATCCTTCCTCGTTCCCTAAATATTTCTAAGGCACACTCTGATGAAGAAAGTCCATATATAGCATCAAAATTAGTAAAAACAAAAGGAAGATATAAGAATTTGCCATGCTCATAATAGACATCACGTAGAAGTTTAAAATCTGCTGAAATCCTATATGATACATCAAATAAATGACTAACAAATACAGATCTAGCTATAAACGTCGAAGGATGAAATAAAGGAAAGTCATTTTCAAAATGTGACAAATCTTGAGCTTTTGCATAATACACCCCATCACTACGACGAATAATCATATCACCATAAATTACATCCACCCTTTTATACCAATCTTTAAATATTTTTTCTATGACATATTCATTCTCAAACCAATCCCCAGCATTAAGAAACTGAATAAAATCACCTGTAGCCTTAAGCCCACCTTTATTCATCGCATCATAAATCCCCTTATCTGGTTCACTCACCCAATAAGCGATTTTATTCGCATATTTCTTGATAATGTCCACTGTTCCATCTGTACTTCCTCCATCAATAATAATATATTCAACATTCGGATAAGTCTGATTAATAACGGAAAGGATAGTCTGTTCAATAGTTAAAACAGCGTTATATGACACTGTCACAATTGAAATCAAAGTATCTGTTTCTTTAAATAAATTCATCTATATCTCATTTTATCATATTCCATTTTCTCATATGCTGCTCTGTCACTATTTTATATGAAAACTTATTTGAAACAGAGTCAATCATATTCTTCTTTATTGCTTCATCCTCAGAATGACTTAATGCCCAAAGAATTCCATCTTTCAAATCTTCAATATCTTTTTCTCTTGCTAGATATCCAGTTTTCTCATGTTCTATAATATCAGGGATTCCTCCCAAATCGAACCCCACAGGAATGGTACCACACGCTTGCGCTTCTATTATGGTTTGTCCAAATGATTCAGCCAAAGAAGATGTTACATAAACATCAACTGCATTATATAACAATGTCAAAGAGTACTCATCAGATATTTTCCCCATAGAATAAGACGCAAATGGAGAAGAAGAAATTTCGTCAGGACAAAGAAAGTTTCCAAGCACCACTATTGCCATGTTTAACCCAGACATTCTACCTAGTGCTTTCTTTAAAAGAGGCCATCCTTTATATGGATTTTGTGTTCCTGAATCTGCTGCAAATAAAATTAGTTGAGTATTTAAAGGAAGCTGTAATAATTGACGGGCTACGATTTTATCTATCGGACTAAATCTAACAGTATTAAGCAAATTTGGAATAATCATCCTATCAACATGATGGAATAAAGCACTTTTTCCTACGCAATCATCCATCCAATGACTTGGAGATATAAGATGAAGATTACTATAATTCTTCAATCTTTCTTTATTCTTAAATACATATTTACATATCCATTTCACACTAGTTCTATTTATAGTAGGGCACTCATTGCATAACGAGTAATATTTTTGACAAGAAAAGGCATGGTGACAACCACCTGTCAACAGCCACATATCATGAAGGAAAATAAAAGTCGGTTTCCCTAACTTAAGTATGCTTTCTATTTCTTTAACAGTTAAAAAACCGCCATTAATCCAATGGATATATATGATGTCAGCCTCTTGTACAAGAGGCAAGTTGTGAATTCGACAGCTCCAATATCTACCCATAGAAAATGTCACAACATTATGCAACATTTTTTCTTTTATTAAAGTACGCAAAGGGATTAACGGTTTATAGAATAACTTTTCCCATATACTACAAAAAGAAGAAAAACGTTCGACTGTAGGATTCAAAGTTATTTTATTATATACCAACATTTTTGAATCTACTCCTTCATTTTGTAAAGCTTCATTAAGACGATATGCAGCTATTGCCGCTCCACCTTGACGATCGGATGTAGATATATGTAAAACTTTCATCTTGTAATTGATTTATTAATATCACAAATACTTATTATTGTTTTACAATACTCTTCAGATATGAATAGAAGTTCTGTCCCAACAAAAATTTTAATCCCCTTTTTATAACTTCCCCCTTTTTGTCGTTTCTATAAATTTTTTCTATCATTATTCTATTAAATCTTTTTGTAAACACACCTTTATGTTTTGGAGCAAAAGGATAATGTCGTTCTCCAAAAAATCCCTCAACTAACTTCAAGACACTCGCATTAGTATGCACGCCATACGCTCCTATATTCATAACAAGATTAACAATAGGGTAAACGCCATACGAATCATTTTTAAAGGAGTTCAAATCAAATATATAGTCCCAACAATGAGTACGTTTCACGAAATCATCCACTCTCATAAAATATTGTTCCATAATAATAGACTCTTTTTCCCCTCTATAATATCGATTGATATAGCCCTTTTCAATAACCTCTTCACAGGTTATATTAAAATCCAAAGTTTTCCATCTATCCTTCCAAGTAGCAAAGCCATAAAAACAAAATAGATTACAGTATATATGGTCATTTTCTTTCTCTGGAACATAATTTTTTAAATAATTTGCTCCGGAAATAAATCCTATGCTCTTATCCTCTTTATATTTATCAAGGAAGAAATCACAATACTCAAAAAATGCAACGGACGGCACACAGTCATCTTCAAGTATTATTGCCTGTTCTTCATTATCAAATACCCAGTCCATTGCACCACGAACCGAAGTATAAACATCCACATACTCTTCACGGAAAAAAGTGTGAAGTTCACAATCCCAATCCACTTCTTTCACCCATGAACGAATTTCTTCATTATTCCTTACTTCATCAGGACGGTCAACACGCGCCTTATTAGAATAAAAGTAAAGTTTCTTAGGCTTTGCCTTCTTTATCTGGTCAAAAACCTGACGGGCATATTGAGGCCGTGCAAATGTCTCAAAAAGAACTGCTGTATCCATTATTATATCAATATTATTTTATTCTTATTCTTTGTTTGACCATACGGCATACATCCAGAAGTAAAGGCTCTTTAGCAAAGCCTAAAACTGTGGCATAAACCGCACCTCCCACCAATGGCATTACAAACAGATTTAAGGTATGAGAAAACTTCCACAAAGACACTCCCCATAGACAGGTCCCCATAATGGCTACGGCAAACAGACACAGGGCGGTATGGCGAGTGAATATAGAAATAATTGAAAAACGGCGTATGATAAACAGATAGGCTATCATAACAGAAAATTCTGCCAACAAAGTTCCTATTGCCGCCCCGTCCTGAGCCCAATGTGGTATAAGCATGAAATTTATAGCAACATTGGTCAAAGCACCCACTATGCCTGTGATAATAGTTATATTTTCCTTACCCAGAGAAAATATGGATTGTACCAACACATACGAGATGCTGATAAAAAGAATGATAGGAGCCGTTATCTGCATGGTTGAAATGGAGGGTACATATCCTTCACCACAAAAAAGATAGACTAAAGTGGGGGCCATTATAACAAGCCCCATACTCATTGGTGCCGCTATCGTTATCACATAATCCAATGCTTTCCTTAATAGCCGCTCAAATTCCTCACGTTCATTCTCCACCACCAAATTGGACAGACGTGGCAAAAGGACAACGCATAAAGAAGAAGTGATGCCCATTAGCATTTTAGTCAATTTAATGGCACCGGTATAATAGCCTACAGCCTCATTCCCTTTAAGAAATCCTAACATGACTGTATCCAGTTGGAGATAAATGCTGGCCACAACATTCAAAAGGAATATCCGCAAGGCAGGAATCAGATGCCGCATAGGATGAAGTTCTTTTAATTCCAATAGATGGAACTTTATATACTTTCTTAACCGGAATGCATTAAAGATATTACCTCCAACGACTCCTACCACTGAATACACACCATAATAAAGTAAATCCGACCGGTCTTTCACCAAAACAAAAAGCAATGCCACCGACAACATCTTAACAATCAAACCTCTTATTGTAATATACTTAAAGTCCTCCATCCCTTGATAAAACCATTCACATCCAATAGCAATAAAAAAGAGATTCATGCTTAAAATCAGAAAAAGAGGAAGATTGACTTGAACTTGCGCTACGGTAAGCGCTACAACACCTACTACAATATATCCCAACAGAGTAAGAAAGGTATGTAATAGAAGTATTTCCACTGCCACTTGATTCATCTCTTTCACATTGCTCTTCACCCTAGCTATTTCCCGAATGGCATAAGTCGGTATTCCTAACCCTGCAAACATGGATATATAATTAATGATGGAAAGATAGAAATTTACCTGTCCTATCCCGTCTGCCATCAAGATACGGGCAACATACGGAAATGTTACAATCGGAAATAACAGCCCTGAAATAGTATTCAGCAAACTATAAAAATAGTTTTGTTTTACAGACATAGATGAAACAAGACTTTCACTAAATTCTTAAGAAAGAGCTAATATACGGTATCTGATATACCCAATAAGATATGAAGAACCATAACAACAATAAACCGGCCCAAGCAAGAAAGGAAAAATCTGTATGTACGAACAGATCTGTTTTCATATACAATAATGAAAGAATCGGATAATGAATGGTATAAACTAAAATACTACAAGATGAAAGATTAACAATAGTCCTCCCTATATAACCGCTAAAAACTATCGACCTTAAGCTCAAGAAAAAAGACAAAGAAGCCAATACACAGATAATTGAATTTTGAAAATATTCTATCGCACCAACATTGCGATATAATAAATAACAAATTAACGCAGCACATAAAATATAAATTATATAGCACAAGACCGCTTTACCCCCCCCTATTACATTTTTTAACATATTATTATCTGTAAGATATAACCTCAAACAAACACCTAATAGAAAATACATCAGATGGGAATACAAACGAAAAGATTGCGGTATATACACATTTTCAAATATAAAAGAATAAACGTAATTTGTATAAATATCGCAAGTGTATATTATAAACTGCAGCACTGACAGGAAAAGCAATAAACCGTATAATCTAGTTCTTATTGATATGATATATTTCTTTAAAAATGGCATTAGGGCATATATAAAAATGAGACTTCCCAAAAACCAAAATACAGGGAACACTCCACCTTGAAAAAACAGACTACTACAAGCTTGTTTAAACGGCATTAATATAGAGATATCACCTCTAACAAGTTTAGGAATATCAAAAATGAAAGTAAATACACATACGATCTTGACAATATTAAAAATCTTCCTATAATAATACTTCATTCCACCATCCTTAGGGGCCAATAAAAAGCCGTTTACCATAAAAAACAATGGAACTGCAATCCCCGACATATAAAATAAAAGATAGGATAAATGAAAATCTGAAGACTCAGACATAAACATCCCTATTGTGTGAAGAGTACATACAAAAATGCAGGCCACTAATTTTATGGCATCCAATGAAATATCTCTATCCATTTTCTTAGTATGCTTATTTACATTTCAACTTTCAATCCACTCATCAAACTCTGATCACTCCACAGATATCCCCATTTTCCAAATCTCCCAATCGTTTCAATACCAAGGGAAAAAAGGTAATCACGGACAGTCTTACGGGCTTCATAAATATTATGGTCAAAAATGACATTGGCGTATGGTTCGAAACGGATATCAGTAAAAAGGATATCTTCTTGTTTTAAAATGTTTAAAGAAACAAGTTTTCCCACTGAACGTGCCAACAGCTCTTCCCGGGTATATTCATTACGGTTACAATACACTTCCATCTGAAGTGAGGAACAACCTTCGGGAACATTGTCGGGCGACTTCAAGGAAGGTGAGTAGACGCGAGCAGGAAGAATATCCTCATCATAAATGTACCACCAAAGATAAGGAGGGATATTCTTCGTCTTCAGTCCGACCGATATCTGATAACCACAGGTACAGTGTAACCGTGCAACTGCATTGCAAACATCAACAGGAACGTTTTTCAGCATCTTAATTACCTCAGGAAGCGGAAGACTGCTAATCAAACGGTCAAATTGATATTCATCGCCTTTTGATGTACGAAGAAGACGATTCTCTACATCTATCGATATGACCTGTTGGTTATAACGAATATCCTGGTTTTCTACCAAAGCAGACAAAAACTGCTTAAATCCACCTTTTCGTGGATAACGCATCTCCTTACTATAATAGGTTACAGGAGTTTCGGATGTATTGCACCCCTGTATCACTTCTTCAACGGAAGGCTGGTATAAACGGCTTCCTTCCCGGCTGCCCATCCATCTTGTTTCCAAATCCTTTGCTTCAGTCATCCAATATTTCTTAGTATAAGGAATCGGAAAATGTTCTGCAAAAAAATGACCGAATTGAAGCCGTAACCATTGGTCGTAATTTTGTATCTGAGAAGAGTCAATATCTGTCGGACGGGATAAAAAATCTCTTACTACGGCATCCTTCATCTTCTGACTGAGCGGATAAAGATTATTTTGGGCCGGATGCTTTATCCATATTCCCTGATAAAGATTATATGCATTAGGAACATGTCTGAATACCTCTCCGGCTCCATCCATAAAGATTCTATTTACTTGTTCATCTTTAGCAAAGGAAAAATGAACAAAACGGTCAAAACGGAAACCGTCAATGGTAAAGTTACCGCAAAGACCTCCATAAGTAGTATCCTTTTCCAAAACTACAGTCTGCTGACCATTGCAAGATAATTTGTATGCAGCTCCAAGACCGGATATTCCAGCACCAAGGATTAGAACGGGATTATTCATTTTCATATGTCTTCATATCTTCATGCAATATCCTAATACCTTCCTTCAAGGAGATGGACGCCTTCCATCCCAGCAAAGTGATGTTCCTATTTATAGGAGCCACGGCATACATGGCATCAGAAGGAGAATATGGGCGGCCGCCCCAATTTGCTTTTACGGGACGGTTCCAGACTGACTCTATCATATCCGCCACTCCGCGTAACGAATGCCCCTCACCTGTTCCAAGATGAAACTGGTAATAGCTGTCTTTCAAGTTATCCAAGGAAAGGATTAATGTATAAAAGAAATCTGCTATATCATCAACATGTATGAAGTCAAGTACCTGGTTACCCGGAGAAAAATCCACGGGCTTTTCCGCCTTTACCGCATCGACCAGATAATCAATCACCTTCTTGCTTGAATTATACCGCCCATAGGGAGAGTAGACTACCACATTAATCCAATTCCAACATGACTGTGCCTGATAATACCTTATAATAGGGCGTACCGCTGTTTTGGTAGCGGAATAAAGATTATTGGGCAAATATTCACCCGCGCCATTTAAAAATTCAGTAAATGTACCTATATTAATGAAGTGGCTACAGGAAGTATGGGAAACTGCCTCAAGCAAGTGGGTGGTAAACAGGATATTTGATCCAATCAGTTTTTCTATGAACATATCATCCCTTCTTGCAGTAAAGAAAGTTGCCATATGGATGACAACATCAGGAGAATAACCGATAACCTGCTTGCACCATCCGCCCTCTGTCGTAGCAATTATTTCCAAGCAAAGACCAGGAAACATGCTTTCTGCTTTCTGTCTGTCCCTTACCAACAGACAAATATCTGTCAATGAATGACTGAACAGATAAGGAATCAGTGTCCGACCTACAAATCCGGTAGCTCCTGTAATCAATATCTTCATAAAGCTACAATGTTTAAAATTTATAGTCTATCGCCTCCAGCTCCATCCGGCTTGCTTCCGAAGGATCATGAGGTTCAGGTATGATATCCATCAGCATGGATATGCCCTCCCCCTCTCCATAAAAGGCCATCCATAGTCCGGGAGCTACAGTAAGCCGCTGATAGCAGCTTTCAGGTGACAGGGTTATTTCTTCAAACTGCCCACGGGTGGGACTGCCCTCACGGTCATCATAGATTACGAACTTGACAGCACCGACGGGCACAACCAGATTCAAGGTCATGCGGTTATGGCGTTTCCAGCCTTTGGCTGCACCGTGTTCTATCTGTGAGAAATAAGCCTCACCAAATCCGACATAACCTTCATCAGTAGATTTTAAAGCATGATAAATATCCCCTTTGGGTACGACAATATGCTTCAGGGGATGAACTGTCACTCCTTCCATCATTATTCCGCCCATTTTAAATGTTGTGCTCCGGCAGCCCTGACATAGGAATCTATCTGGGCAGTGGTCAAGCTGTACATATCCACATTGGCATCTGTATAAAAAGCTTTGTACCAGTCAGCAATAAAATGTACACATTCCTCATAGTGCAATGTAGAATGCCAGTCAAGATAAGCCAGTGCCTTGTCACAATTAAGCTTCAATAAAGTAGCCTCTTCGAAAGGCACATTGCCGGTCAGCCGGGCTGCCGTATTCCTATCCAGCCCCCAAAGTTCGGCCAAGTCCTGAACCAACTGAAACACTGTCTTGGTCTGCTCCGCACGAGGGCCAAAGTTAAACGGTTCTCCATTCTTCACCTTTCCTTCATAAAGGTATTGTCCAAGATTGAGATAACCGCTCAATGGTTCCAATACGTGTTGCCAAGGACGGGTAGCTTTGGGACTACGTATCTCTACCACCTCATTCCTTGAAAATGCCTTGACACAATCTACGATGATACGGTCTTTCGCCCAGTCACCACCTCCGATAACATTCCCGGCACGGGCCACTCCCAGTTTGATATTGGGCATAGCCTGGATAAAGGATTTCCAATAACACTTGATAGTAAGTTCGGCTGCACCCTTTGAACCGGAATAGACATCCTTTCCGCCTACCGCATCTGTCTCACGATATCCCCAGATCCACTCCACGTTATCGTAAGCCTTGTCACTGGTGATAAGAACACAGGTACAATTCCATGTGATATTACGGATGGCCTCCAGCACGGAAGCTGTACCTACCACATTGGTAGTGATGGTATCAAAAGGCTCCTTGTAGGAAGTAGAAACAATGGCCTGTGCAGCAAGATGAAAGATAAAGTCAGGCTTTACAGCCTGAACATAATCACTCATCTCCTCTTTATTACGGATGTCACCATAATGGTGATGGATTCTGTCGGGTAGGCCAACAACCTCGAACATGGACGGTTGGGTAGGTATACTATTTGAATAGCCGTATACCTCCGCTCCCAGCATGAGTAACCATGCTGACAACCAGCTCCCCTTGAAACCGGTATTACCGGTTATCAATACTTTCTTTCCTCTATATACATTATTGAATGCCATATTTATCCTTTTATTTTTATCATTTCCAATATTTCCAAGGTGCTTTGCCCGAAGCCAAGAGGCTCTCCAGTTTCTCCTTGTCACGCAACGTGTCCATGCACTGCCAAAAGCCATGATGCTTATAGCAGGAAAGTTGCCCCCGGGAGGCAAGCGTTTCAAGAGGTTCACGCTCCCAGGTCATTGTGTCATTTTCTATATATTCCAATGCTCCCGGCTCTACAACCATGAAACCTCCGTTGATCCATCCCATATCATCCCGACTCTTTTCACGGAAAGACCTTATCATAGAACCGTCAATGTCCATTACTCCGAAACGACCTTCGGGAAGCACACCTGTCAACGTGACCATAGTCCCTGTCTCTTCATGAAACCGGATACATTCATTAATGTCAACATCTGACACACCATCACCGTAAGTCATAAGAAACGGTTCACCAGATATGTAATCTTTAACGCGTTTAAGACGTCCGCCCGTCATGGTATTCAAACCTGTGTCAACCACCGTCACTCTCCAGTCTTCCGTATGATCACTATGTACAGTTACTTTCCCATTGGCAGAAAAGTCGAATGTCATATCACTATTATACATATAGTAGTTGGCAAAATAATTCTTGATAACCTGTTGCTTGTATCCGCAACAGATAATAAACTCATTATGACCAAACTTGGAATACCATTTCATGATATGCCATAGGATAGGTTTGCCACCTATCTCAATCATCGGCTTGGGCTTAAACTGGCTCTCCTCGCTAATACGAGTACCAAAACCTCCGGCTAAAATCACTACTTTCATATAAAAATATTTCTATTTTATTATGCGCTGGCACGCATTATACGTATTAATTCGTCATAGTTCTTACAAATGTCATCAGCCAATCTGAGTTGCTATACATAATTCATTTTTTGATCACAGTGACAAATATCATCAGTATTTATTAATTTTCATATTAGTCTTTTTTGGACGCTAATACTTAAATTGTAAGGTTTTAAAGTCGTATTCGGTATTCTTAAAATCCAAATCCCGATAAAATTCTCTATCTATCACATAATAGATCTTACCATTTTGTCTAAATCGAGAATGTTTATAATTCAATATTAGTTGTTGTCTTTTATTTCTTTTGAAATATCTACAGACAGAACACGCTTTCAGCTCAAAAGCATCATCAATCACTTCAGGACGAATAGCTACATTAACACCTATACCTTCTTCTTTTAGTCTTACGCTAGGATAAATAATTCCATCAATTTCAGGATGAGTCTTAAATAAATGAGTTGTAAAATCAGCTGTATAAGCATAGCTGTTTTCCTCTTCTTTTTTCTCTCCAGTCAAGGAAAAATGTCGTGACAATTCTTTTAAAACGTTTATCTGTTCTTTATTGATTCTATCATCTTGCATCAGTTCTTTCCATAGTTCATAATACCATTCAAAGTCCTTCGCAGGATGTGGATAGCTATCAAATACAGGGATTACAAAAAGATTAATCTCTCTCTTATTCAGCCAAAGTGAATAAGTCAAATCTTTCTTCCCTACAAAAGTATCATCTAAGACTTCCTTATTGGTTTCTAAAAGACATGTAAGACGTGGATTATCATTTATACAGAAGTTTGAAAAAACAGCACCATAAAACATAGGTTGTCCATCCATATTAGCCCTTGCCAACTTAACCTTTTCTTTCGGTGGATAAGATAGATATTTTCTATATTTGAACAATTGATTTTCTTGAGAATGCTGTCTAACCCTAATTACTTTTGTACCAATATCCAGTCTTCTGACCAAAAGTGTTATTTGGGTAATATTTGCGTAATCATTCATCACATAAGCATTTTTATTCGGTAAACACTCTTACCTCTTATTATCGATTATAGATATTGTTCCAAAAGCAAAGGTACTTACCATACTTTTCACGAAAGCTATTTTTTCCGATCTTTAGTAAGATATATTCCCAAGCAAAGTAAGCGGACTTAAACAGCAAAGTAAGTGAACTTACTTTGCCCACGAACATATCTTACTTTTTTCCACACTTATCACCGGTTTTTCATCTCCGGTCATAACCGCTTTCTCGGTCGTCTTGCCCAAGCGTTATTGATACGCGCACGGATATTGCTGACAGTCTTGCCCGATACGAACAAAGGTGTGAGAGGAAAGAACAACGAGATAAAACGCTCCTTCACCATCTCTTCCGAAGTAATCTTCGGTTCCCGTTCGCCCATCTTAACTATAA
>PPYF01671058.1_pt1 | contig 17177 bp, 7 predicted proteins | sample 1559871 | NCBI WGS metagenome assembly PPYF01 (sample SAMN08240021, study PRJNA423297) | Human gut metagenome, whole genome shotgun sequencing project.
TACGGAATTATCTGCTTGTTTCTGCTAAAAAAAGAGAAGGCTTTTGTGGAATGAAGAACCGTATTTTGTCAATTTAATACCTATTATATTCGTTTTTACATTTGTTTATTCGATTATTTTATATGCTTTTTCAAAAGTAACAGAAGGTAATATGTAGGTTTCCAATCATATGATAAAATGTCCTGTTTCAGGAGTGATAGAGGCAGTGATACAGGAAAACATCCTGTATCACTGCTATAACACTTGAATATCAATATCTGAAACTTTTGTAGTGATAGAGTGATAGAAGATTTGCAGAAAACTTCGTATGTAGATCACAACCTTGGAAAATTTTGATGCGGTTGTCTTGGATTTTGACATCCTTTTCTATAAATTTTCCCTATTATTTCGCCTTTTCCTCTTTCAATAGCGGCCAGTTCGGGTCCGGTCTGTGTTCACGGACCATGATATCTTTCAGTTCTGCTACTTTTTCAGGATACTGGTCCAATATATTGTGCCGTTCCGACGGGTCGGACGCCAAGTTATACAGTTCATAATAGGGCTTGTCGCCGCGGATATTCATGTGGACCAATTTCCACGGTCCTTTGCGTACGGCTTGGCGACCGTTCAGTTCCTGGAATTCGAAATACAGGAATTCATGTTCCTTCTGTCCTTTCCGGTTTTCCAGGAGGGGAAGCATGCTGACGCCGTCCATTTCCTTCTGTTTGGCTTTCGGATGGATGATTTCTTCGAAGGTCGGTAATACATCCCAGAAAGAGCACATAAAGTCGGTTTCCGTATTCGGTTGGACATGTCCGGGCCAGGAAATGATCATCGGGACACGGATACCGCCTTCGTACAGATCCCGTTTATATCCGCGATAAATGCCGTTGCTGTTGAAGAAATCGGGATCGGCGCCCCCTTCCATATGAGGGCCGTTATCGCTCGCAAAGATGATGATGGTGTTATCATATAAACCTTTGTCTTTTAACTTTTGGATGATCTGCCCGACATAGACGTCCAGACGGTAGACCATAGCGGCGAAAGTTGCATGTGGATGGAACTGCGAACAGTAACCTCCCTTGCGGAAAGCCGGGCTGCCCGGTTCGGTTCCTTTGTAAGGCTTTTCCGGGTACATACCGCGAAATTTCTGTATGATGCTGTCTTCCGGAACGATCAGCTCCGCATGCGGAATGATGGTCGGATACCACATGAAGAACGGTTCGTCCGGATTCATATTGTCCAGATATTCTAGTGCCTTTCCATGAATAAGATCTTGAGAGTAAGTCCCTTTTCCGTACTGTACATTCAGGTTGTTGTCTTCGAGTTCCACTCGTTTGTCGTTGTCCCAGAGGTGGTCGGGGTAATAACTGTGTGCCAGCAATTGGCAATTGTATCCGTAGAAAGTATCGCAACCCTGATTTTTAGGATCGCCGGTTGAACCGATATAGCCCAGTCCCCATTTGCCGAAAGCGGATGTCTTATATCCTGCATCTTTCATTACTTCGAAGATGGTGCGGGCATCGTCGGGAAGCGGAAACTGCCCTTCCGGATCGAGTTCGAGGTTGCCACGTACAGGGGTATGTCCGCTGTGCGTGCCTGTCAGCAGACAAGAGCGGGAAGGGGCACTGACAGTTGTCCCCGAATAACACTGCGTAAAGCGCATTCCGCTTTGTGCCAGCTTATCGATGTTGGGCGTCTCGAACTTTTCTTGTCCGTAACAACTTAGATCGCCATAACCCAAATCGTCTGCAAGGATAAAAACGACATTCGGTTTCTTGTCCTTATTCTTCTCTGCGTGAATGAAAGGAGTTGTCAGCAAAAGGCCGGTCGAAATTAGAATTGCCTGTTTCATGATATATGTTTTTTGTTAGGATGCTTACAAAGTTATATTTTTTCTAAGGAATAAATGAAAAAGCAATCCGTGAATTTTTTGAAAGATGAAAAATCGTACCTTTGTACAGTCGAACAGATAAAAAGAAAAGAACAGTGGCAAAGATAGTGGAAACACCTTTAATGAAGCAGTATTTCGATATAAAGGCAAAACATCCTGATGCAATCCTGTTATTCCGTGTAGGCGACTTTTACGAAATGTATGGCGAAGACGCTGTGACCGGAGCCGAAATACTGGGTATCGTACAGACGAAAAAAGCGAACGGACCGGGGCAAACGATCGAGATGGCCGGTTTCCCTCACCATGCATTAGACAGCTATCTGCCCAAACTGGTGCGTGCCGGTAAGCGCGTAGCTATCTGCGACCAGCTGGAAGATCCGAAACTCACAAAGAAATTAGTGAAACGCGGTATCACCGAATTGGTAACTCCGGGTGTTTCTATCAATGACAATATACTCAACCATAAGGAAAACAACTTCCTTGCTGCCATTCATTTTGGTAAGGATGTCTGTGGAATTGCATTTCTCGATATCTCTACCGGCGAGTTCCTGACAGCCGAAGGAACCGTTGATTATGTGGATAAACTGCTGAATAATTTTTCACCGAAAGAAGTATTGGTCGAAAGGGGTAGCCGTAAACGTTTTGAAGAGGCTTTCGGTCCTCGGTTCTTTATTTTTGAACTGGATGACTGGGTGTTTACTTCGGAAGCTGCCAACGACCGTCTTCTGAAACATTTCGAAACGAAGAACCTGAAAGGTTTCGGTGTCCAGCATTTGAAATTGGGAGTCGTAGCTTCGGGAGCCATCCTGTATTATCTGGATCAGACGCAACACACCCATATTTCGCATATCACCTCTCTTTCCCGTATCGAAGAAGACCGCTATGTACGCCTCGATAAGTTTACGGTGCGTAGCTTGGAGCTGGTCAGCACGATGAACGAGGAGGGGACGAGCTTGCTGGATGTGCTGGACAAGACCGTTTCCCCGATGGGATCGCGTATGTTGCGCCGTTGGATATTGTTCCCTTTGAAGGATGTGAAACCGATCCATGAGCGTCAGGACGTAGTGGAATATTTCTTCCGCCATCCCGAAGTGAAGGAGCTGCTGGAAGAGAAACTGGAACAGATCGGTGATCTGGAACGTATTATTTCCAAAGTAGCGGTCGGTCGCGTCTCTCCCCGCGAAGTGGTACAGTTGAAAGTCGCCCTTCGTGCCATCGAGCCGATCAAGGAGGCTTGTACGGCAAGCGATGAGCCGAGCCTTTGCCGTATCGGCGAACAGTTGAATGCCTGTGCCCTGATCCGTGACCGGATAGAAAAAGAGATCAACAACGATCCGCCTTCCTTGCTGAACCGGGGCGGCGTGATTGCGACAGGCGTGAACGCCGAGCTTGACGAGTTGCGTGCAATCGCTTATTCGGGTAAAGATTATCTTTTGAAGGTACAACAGCGGGAAATAGAACAGACGGGTATATCGAGCCTTAAAATCGGTTTCAACAATGTTTTTGGGTATTATATCGAAGTGCGTAACGCCTACAAGGACAAAGTCCCTGCCGGATGGATACGCAAACAGACTTTGGTGAATGCCGAACGTTATATTACTGAAGAACTGAAAGAATACGAAGAGAAGATATTGGGAGCGGAAGAGAAGATACTTTCGTTGGAAGCCCGTCTCTTTAACGAACTGGTGCTTTGTCTTTCCGAATATATTCCGCCTATCCAGATGAATGCGAACCTGATCGGCCGTCTGGATTGTTTGCTCTCGTTTGCCAAGGTAGCTGAAAGCAACCGTTATATCCGTCCGGATGTGAATGATTCGCAGGTGATCGATATTAAGGCTGGCCGCCATCCGGTGATTGAAAAACAATTGCCTATCGGCGAACCTTATATTGCCAATGATGTCTATCTGGACGATGAAAAGCAGCAGATTATCATTATCACCGGACCGAACATGGCCGGTAAGTCCGCTTTGCTTCGCCAGACGGCTCTGATTACGCTGATGGCGCAGATCGGTTGTTTCGTCCCAGCCGAATGCGCTCGTATCGGGATTGTGGATAAGATATTTACACGTGTGGGAGCTTCGGATAACATTTCGGTCGGAGAATCCACTTTCATGGTGGAGATGAACGAGGCTTCGGATATCCTCAACAACATGTCTTCCCGCAGTCTTGTCCTGTTTGACGAATTGGGACGCGGGACAAGCACATACGACGGTATTTCTATTGCCTGGGCGATTGTCGAATATATCCACGAACATCCCAATGCCCGTGCGAAGACACTGTTTGCCACGCATTATCATGAGTTGAACGAGATGGAGGCTTCTTTCAAGCGTATCAAGAACTACAATGTTTCGGTGAAGGAGGTCAATAACAAAGTGATCTTCTTGCGCAAACTGGTTCCCGGAGGCAGTGAACACAGTTTCGGTATCCATGTGGCCAAGATGGCGGGTATGCCGAAAAGCATCGTAAAGCGTTCCAACGAAATCCTGAAACAGTTGGAAACGGAAAACCGTCAGGAGGGGATTGTCACGGAAAAACGCAAAGGCAGTATCAAAAGCAAGCCTGTAAAAGGAATCGCTTCATCGGCAGACGGCTATCAGCTCAGCTTCTTCCAATTGGATGATCCGGTACTCAGCCAGGTGCGGGATGAGATCAAGAACCTGGACGTCAACAACCTGACACCTCTGGAAGCGTTGAATAAGCTGAGTGAGATACGAAGGATTATTACTGGGAAATAAAAACGACTACTGGTGTTTATCTGGGGATCTTCTCACCATAAAAGATAAGGTCTCTCTTATGTCGCATAGGGTATTTATCTGAGAGGTATGTCGAAACAAAATCCTGCATACTGATAGCCATAATTTAAGTACGGATTACACGGAAGTAAAATAATTTATCCGTGAAATCCGTGTCTAAAAGATCGTGATAGATAAAGAGCCTCTCTCTTTTTTTCTTATCTTTTAACAAACCTGGATAACAGGTATGTCTAACAGGAAAGCTATCTTTTTTAGTTTATCCGCAACATGTCCGATACCGATTGCACAGTGGTGTGAAGGACCCGCCTTACTCCATCGGTTCATAAAGGTGCGGGCTCCGCAACTGAACCTGTAGCGGCTGTTCGTGTTTCCTATGTGCAGGGTGGGTCCGTCGGTCGATTCTCCCTCTGCGATAAGTAAAAATACGCCATCATTATTTTCACATACGGAAAGAAAAGTGACAGGTCCCTGTTTGACGCGCATCTGAATGGACAATCCTTTGCCCGGTTTACCGTGATATACGGGTAGCGGTACGAGGCTGACCTTTCCCTCAGCAATGGCGAAATGAGCTGGCCCGTCATGTCCCCATAAAACAACATCGTCATTGAAGTCTATGGCATACGGTTCAGAGAATGAACCTCCGGCATCTAAAAGAGAAAGGAGCTTCATGGCTTGTACGTTCTTTACTTCGCACTCGCCTGCTACCGGGATGCCGCGTCCTGTAAGCAGGGTATTGCCGGCTATTACGGAAGTCACGATATTTTCATAATCGTTTCCTTTCCAACCTTCGTAGTAGTAGGCCATTGAACTGAGGTTGTGGGCTTCGGCCAGTTTATCGAGTGCGACAGAGGTGCGGGCAGCACGATCCAATTCGTATTCTTCACAATGCGGGTCGACTTCAAACTTCATGGAAAATTCCAGACGTTTTGCTGTTCGTTCGTCTTCCGTTACAGCATCCCGGTAAGCTTTGAGTTCGCACATTTCGAGAAGCTCTATGTGAGTGCCGAAAGTGAAGGATTGCCGGGTAATGTCGGTGTAAACGTCCAGCATACCGCAATAATAGTGTCCGAGAATACCCATCCGGTTGTTACGCATCCCTTGTACGGCCCTTGCCGCATCGATCCAGTTTTCGATTTCGTTCCATACGTATGGTTCTTCGAGGTAACCGGTCAGGATGTCGTATTTGATGCCGGCACGGTTGAATACGCAGGCAAATTCCGGAGTGGAACAGGCTTGGCAGTGAGCCAGCCATTCGCCGGTCATTTTTCCACGGTCGCCTAATCCGTTGATATAATCGTAATTTATGGCGGCTACGGGTTGTATGTTGAGCAGGATAACCGGAATCTTGATGCGCTGGGCGATCGGAAGGATCGTTGAGGAAAGGGCATAGGTCGAAATAAAGATGAAGAGGATTTCTATGTCTTCACTTTTTAAAACTTCTGCTGTCCGGGCTGCCTTTTCCGGGCTGTCTACCATTCCCCCGTCAATCACGGTTGCCTGTAAGCCGGACATACGTTCTTTTATCATTCTTTGGTAATCCGTCAATCGGGAGAGAAGCCCTTCGAATTGATTCCAATAGGTGTTCAATCCGACTCCGATCAGTCCGACTTTAACTTCCTTTTTTGTTGTATTCATGGTATTCTTCATTATTTATTTTTCTTCACTTTGAAAGTATAAGTACCGGAACCTGTTGTTGCTACGACATACCGATTTCCTTCTTGTTTGCAACTGATTCCGGGGACATCTTCCAATCGTACACCGCTTTCGGTTATTTGTTTCGTGTCGGCAGACGGGAGATAGACGGAGGCTTTGCTGTTTGCCGGTACTTCCACTCGGATGATAAATTCTTTATCGTTGTCTTTCCAGTCGGAAACAATCTGTCCGTAAGGCGATTCGTAGGAAACCTGTGCGTCGCGGACATCACCGACCGGTTCGGGTTTGATGACAATATGCTTAAACCCGAAGGAATCTTCTTTCTGACGGATGCCTCCTAAGCCGCTGAACAACCATTCCATCAGATGACCCAACATAAAATGATTGTTCGATACGAAGCCGTATGCCTGCCAGGATTCGGTGAGAGCAGTAGCTCCGTGTGCCAGTTGCCAACCGTATCCCGGTGTGTCGTACTTGCAGTTCATATCGTAAATGACATCCGAAGCGCCACCGGCTTCAAGGGCACGCAAGACATAGCGGTAGCCGACGTCGCCTGCCGTCAGGGCGTTGTTGCGTCCGCGGATATCGGCTATCAGGTTATCGAATACCTGCTGCCTGTTTTCCGGAGTCGTCAGTCCCATGTAGAGTGCGACGGCGTTTGCCGCCTGGCTGTTGCGGTCGTAGGTACGGGTGGACGGGTTCCAGAAAGTCCGGTTGAAGGCTTGTTTGATCCGGGCCGCCAGTTCCTGGTACTTGCGTGCATCGTCCGGCTTCCCTAAAAGGTTTGCCATTTTCTCCATCAGGGTGACGTCGTAATAGTAGATAGCCGTTGCCGTTACGCCATTGGAGGTCAGTTGCGATTCTCCCGGACTTTCCGGACCGATGTCGAACCAGTCTCCCAAGCCGTAGGCGATAATATGGTTATCGGCTTTCGAGGAAAGGTAGTCGATGTAGCGTTGCATATCCGGATAATAGGTTTCGATCGGGCGCGTATCGCCATACCATTGGTAGATGTACCAAGGGCTGATGACAAATGTGCTTCCCCATTCCGGCGTATCCTTGAAGCCTCCTTCGAATTCGACTAGTTCGGGAGCAATGGTCGGTATCATGCCGTTGGCTGCTTGTGTGGAGCGCATATCGTTGAATGTCTTTTCGTACAGGCGTGCCAGGTTGTAGCGGTATTGTACGGAGTATTGCATCAGGTGCGCTTCTTCTAGCCAACCCAACTTCTCACGATGCGGGCAGTCGGTTAGCACGCTTGCCATATTGCTGCGGATCGCCCAGTCGATCAGTTCGTATGTCTGATTGAACAACGGTTTGGAACAATGGAAACTGCCGACATCTTCGGCCGAATAGCAAGTATGAAGACCGGTGATTTCCGTTATTTCAGGTAGTCCGTCCGGATTGGATTGTCCGGCGGGAACAGCACCTTCGACCTGCACGTAACGAAAACCGTAGTAGGTAAACTGGGGTTGCCAACTTTCAATACCTTTTCCTTTCGGTGTGTAACCGAACCAGAAAGGAGCGCCGGACGCGCTTTGGTTTACGGTACTGTCCGGATTCAGCAGTTCGGCCGGATAGAGCTTAACCGGGTGCGTGTCCTTTGAATGCAGGGAAAGCCGTATGATGCCGGAAAAGTTTTGTCCCAAATCGTACACCCATTGTCCTTTCCGGGTCTTGAAAAGACGGACGGTGGGGATTCGGTCACGTACGGTCAGCGGTGCGGAGCGTTGGGAGAGGAGCCGGGTTTTCCAGCCTGTGTCGAGGGCTTTGTTCCAGGTACGGTCGTCGAAACCGGGTTGCATCCATCCGGTCTGTTCTTTCGTGGCATCGTAATCTTCACCGCCGTAAATACTGCTGTAGGTAACGGGGCTTTCGGTTGTTTTCCAGTCTGTGCCGGTTACGATGTCCTGCGTACTGCCGTCTGCATATTCGATTTGTATTTTCATCAAGAGGCGCGGAGCGCCATATGAAGCAAGCAGTTTGAAATAACGTTCCCGCGGGATATTGAAAAAGCCGTTTCCCAACATGACGCCTATTGCGTTTCCGCCTTGCTTTAGCTGTCCGGACAGATCGAAAGTGACATACAGCGCACATTTATCATATTTTGTCCATCCCGGATCGAGAAAGTTGTTACCCACCTTCTCTCCATTCAGGAACATATCGAAATGTCCGAGTCCGGAGACATAGGCGGTCGCTCGTTTTACCGGTTTTTGAACCGTAAATTCTTTTCGGAATTGGGGGAGGCGGTACATACCGATCTTTTTGCCTTTGAGTTCCCGGTCCACGTTGGCCAGTCCGTGCAGCCCTATCGTGACGATTTCGTCTTTCCTGTCTTTTTCCAGTGCAATCCATTTGGCATTGCTCCAGTCTTTTTCCGAAAGAAGCCCCATGCCGAAGGTATGGATACAGCTCCAGCGGGAAGGGCTGTCCTCCTTATCCCAACTCCTTACTTTCCAGTAGTAGGTCTGTCCTGCTTTCAATTCTTTTCCTTTGAAAGGAACAAGGATCGAGGCGGAAGAAAGCGTTTTTCCGCTGTCCCAGATATTTCCATTGCCGGCCTGTAGTTTTTCCGGAGAATCGGCCACTAATATCTGCCAGGCCGATTGTTCGAAGTTCCGTTGTTGTGCCTGTATCTGCCAGCTGAAACAAGGTTGTCCTGTTTCGATTCCTAACGGGTTTTCTTCCTGTTCGCATCGCAGGTTATAAACGGAATGTGTGTCCGCTGCCTGTAGAAAGAAAGGAAAAACCATACATAAGATACAAATGTTTAAAAGTCTATTTTTCATGCTGCCGTCCTTTTTTGAAAAAGGTGCCATGCTTTTCCGGAAAAGCACGCACCCTCTTTTCGTGTATGTTTAATGAATTAATTCAAAATCTTCCATCAGCCCGTAATCCATCATCTGGTATTCTTTTCCGGATATTGGTTTGTCTACGTTTTTCCAATGCCAGGGAGATGCCAGGCCGGGAGCCGGATTCCGGTAATGCGGGCCTAACAGGTTCTTCAAACTGCCGATCACATGTACATCGATCGTGTTGCTGCCTTCTTTCAGGTAGGATGTTACATCCAGTTGCCAGGGGTCGAAGGCGATCATACCGGCTTTCTGTCCGTTGACGTATACTTCTGCTACCGTCCCGTTCCATTTGTTCAGTTTGACGGCATATCTGCCTGTAAGGTCATCGAGGGTATATTCTTTGCTATAGCTCATATCCCATGAGTAGAACGGTTGCTTTTGTTCTTTCCAGCTACCCAGTGTGAACGATTCCTGTGGTGCACCGATGCTCCATCCCTCTTGTTCGGGTACGACCGAGAAGTTTCCGATGATGTAGACCGGTTCTATCTCTGCAAAAATACGCATCGGGTTGATGCTGAGTTCTACCGTATTGCTACCTTTTTTCACCTGTCCGCCTATCGGATAAACGCCGAAAGAACGGTCCAGCCACCATTCACCTGGAAGAGCGTTCACGAGATTTCCGTTGATTTTTACGGTAAATAGTTCGGGGCGTTCGGAAACCAGTTTGATACCGGAATAGTCGAAAGCATCGTTTACCGTAAAATGATAGGAGGCCGTGAAGCCGCCATCCTTAAAGTGGTCGCGGTCGAGGATATTCCGTTTGTATTGTACGGAGGTATTCCAAGGATTGCCGTTGGTGAATCCGTGCGCTTTGAAGGCGATATCGGCGGCACGGGAGAAATGTTGTTTCTTGTAAGTCTTTCCTTTAACCGTAACATCGCAAAAGTCAATTGTCAGAGCATTGTCGCGTAAACGGCTGACGGTGGTCCGGCTTGTTGCCGTCACCGGGCTGCTTCCCGCTTTTCCGGGGCGTTCCGGATAGTTTTTAGGGTTCTTGTCAGAACAGTAAAGCAAGAGGCTTCCTGCCGGTTCGATCCGGAAAGATGTACTTAGTATGCCTTTTTCTTTTGAAGACGGATACGTATAGATTTCCCCGTTCAGAGCATCCATTTCCAACATGGCTTTTCCCTGCGTCGAAAGGGTGCCGTCAACAACTTCATCCATAGAAGAGTTGACGAGAAAAACCAATTCTCCGTCTGCAAACCGGCGACGATGGTGATACAGGTTACCACTGTTGAAAGTAATCCTGAAGTTATCGGAAGAGAAATACCGGGCGATTACATCTTTGGATAGTTCCGGGAGTGATGTGACGGTTGTACCGGTCAACAGTCCGGCCAGTTCGTCATTGACAGCCCCGTCTATCCGGGTGGGAGCGGAGAAGGTTATGATCTGTCCACCTTGTTCTACAAATTGTTGCAAGAGGTTGAAGGTAGGCTTGTTTAAGGTCTCCATCATGGGAGGCAGAACGACAGTCGAGTAGGAGGCATTGCCGACGATGAAACGCCCGTTTTCTACCTTTCCGAGGTCTTTGATGATGTTTTCGGAACCGAGGTCATATTCTACCTGGTTCTTTTCCAAAGTTGTAACAAAAGCTTGGAAATTGGTTCCTATCTCCATGAGTTTCGGGGAACTTCCTGCATGGACGTAATAGCTCCATAAAGTCGAGTTGGGTTCCAGAACCAAAATATCGTTTTTCTGGATGCCTTTGCTCATAACAAATGAAAGGCGTCCGTAATAGTCATTCAGTTCGCGATAGTCGGGCCACCAGGGAGAATGATAGGTGAATACCGGCGGATAGTCGTATTTGCGTGCTCCTGTTAGTGTCATATGGGCTAAATGTTGGTTCATGAAGTTGACCCCGAGTGCATACTCCCAATCGCCTAACCGTTTGAAATCTTTAAAAGTTTCGTCCCAACCTCCACCACCATAAGTTTCGCTGAGGGTACGGTTACAACCTGTTTGGTTGGCGGCACTGCGCAATTCTTTTACTGCACGGATATTGCCGAACTGTGCTTGCGGGTTGGTTTCGTCGAACTGGTTGAACAGCATGTCGATAGCGGGTACCTGATGCCAGGCGTACATTGCCATATTGTCCGGTCCGTCGTTCATTTGCGGCCAACCGTGTTCCCAATAGTGTCCGGTCCATTTCAGGTTGTTCGTCTCGCAGTAGTGGTGCCAAGGTTTGGACCAGCGGTCGACAAACATTTGCAACAGGGTTTCCATATAGTTATGACGTACCTGTTTCCAATTGCCCGTCTCTTCGTCCAGAAGGGGAAGTAGTGGTTTTAGATCGTATCCCCACTGTTTCCGGAATACTTCGAACAAGTCTGGTGTCCAGCGCAAGCCTCCGGGACTGCTGATGTTGGGCTCATCTGTGAAGATACCGAAAACAGATTTGCCAAATTCGTCCTTTATTGTTTTTTCGTATCCTTTCATCGTGAGGTCGATGAACTTTTCAGTCACACCGGGTACGAGCAGGTCTACGTAAGAATACCCTCCGTACCAGTCTGATTTGCCTAAATAGGTCTTTTTGTAGAGGTAATATTCTCCTTTTGCTTTTTTATGCTGGCTCAGGGCGTTCGTGATATCTGCCCATTTGTCCCCTTCTTTTTTAAGGATGATGAAATATTCGTCTGTCTTGTCAGGCAGAAGATCTGTTTTTGTCAACTCAAGTCCTTGTCCTTGGTTGTAGGATTCGGGCATATCTTCGGGAACATGTCCTCCGGCAAAGCCGCTGGGATAGGAGTTTTCATCGTAAATCCAGATGTCCAGTCCCATCTCTTTTCCTTTATCGACGGCATAACGGTAGAGGGAATACCATTCGTCCGACATATATTCCGTGATCATGCCCGGACGGGGATGGATAAACGCACCTCCGCAGCCTGCATCTTTAAAGTCTTTCAGCATACGGTCGATTTCAATTTCTGTAACTTTTCCGTTCCAAACCATAAAAGGGGCTGTACGGTACTCGGGTGAAGGGTTGGAAAACTGGGCTTCCAAAGTGGAAAAACTGTCTGTCGTTTCCGCTTTGTTGCCACTGCAACCAGTCGTTCCGAGAGACAGGATACCTCCTGCGACGGTATATATAAAGTTTTTGATAATACGTTGTGTATTCATGGTGCTAATAGTAAAAAGACCTCTACTACAAAAGTAAAGGTCTTTTTGTTAATATGATAATTAATAACCTGGATTTTGTTTGAGCTGGTCATTTAATTGCAACTCGTTATAAGGTATCGGATAAAGCAAATATTCCGGCTTTATCTGATAGGTACGTTCAGGAAGTTCCGTATCAATCGTTTTGATATATTTTCCGTAGGCAGTCATTACTTCAATAGCTTTTCCTGTTCTCAATAAATCATACCAACGATGGTTCTCAAATGCGAGTTCGTGACGTCGCTCATTGGCAACTACCTCGGCATTGATTGTTGTAACAGCAGGTAAACCTGCACGCGCACGTACTTGATTGACATAGGGTGCTGCGTCTCCTGCACGTCCTTGCTCCACCAGACATTCAGCTAACAATAACAGGCAGTCCGCATAGCGGTAAACAGGCCAGTTATCGTCTGTATTTTCTATTTTGGAGTGTGCGTGACGGTATTTATTGATAAATGGATAATTAACTTGATAATCATTGATCTTGGGATCACCGACTTTTAGTACATCAGCTACGACTAAGGCGTTTGCTGCATCCAGTGTACCGACTGCAACAGCGATAGATGGGTCGACACGCAGGTCTCCAGGTTCGTAAGAAGCGATCATTTCCGGTGTCGGAACATTCCAGCCTCCTGTCAGTAACGTACTACAATCCGGAACACCTGTAATAATTTCTGCATTCGTTGTTTTGGGAATAAAGTAGTATAACCAATCACTTTGCTGTCCCTGATCTCCCATTTGATACTGGATTTCGAAAATCGATTCTTTTCCGTTCTTTTTGGATGTGTCATATATATCGGCATAATTGGGAAGTAATTCATATCCCATATTCATGATATCTTTTAACTGCGTTTCCGCTGTTGCATAATCTCGATCTGGCTTTGTCATTAATACATAAGCGTAGAGCATTTTGGCAGCTCCTTTGGTTGCAGCACCATTTTGCGGGAATTTGACCGTAGGAAGTTTCTCTATGGCATCTTTCACATCATCAACGATGGCTGTATAGATATCGTTAACAGATGAACGAGGTAAGAATGCGTTGTCTGCTCCTGTCACTTCTTCCAGATGCAAAGGGACGTCTCCGTAGCATTGCACCAATTGGAAATACATGAAAGCACGGATGAATTTAGCTTCTCCGATCGTTTTATTTTTGAAATCATCGGGAAAAGTCGTCCCTTCAATGCGGTTCAGAATGGTGTTGGCTCTTGAAATGCCCGTATAACATGCATAATACATTTCATTTGTCCATTGGTTCTGGTCATCTACAACAAAATCCGCGATATTTTCACGATACAAGATGTGTAGACCACGGTCTGCTTTATAGCGGGTGTAATGTGTATTGTCGGAACGCATTTCTCCCATCAGGTATCCTTGTCTTGCCGATACTCCCCGTAGAGCGGAATAGGCTCCGTTCACTGCTTGAGTGAATTGCTCTTGAGTTTTAAAGAATGTCGCATCATTCGGATAATATTGAGGCGTCAGATTCAGAAAATCTTCCGAACAAGAAACCAAAGTCAACAATGCAACAACTAAACTAAATATCTTTTTCATGATCTTTCGCTTTAAATTTATAATTTGTTTTTCTTTCAGAATGAAATGTTACATCCGATACTGAATGTTCTTGGAACCGGGTAAGTTGTACGATCTACTCCTAAACCGTTCCATCCCATATCTTCATTCATGGCTATTTCCGGATTCATACCTGGGTATTTAGTGAATGTGACTAATTGCTGAGCTGTTACATATACCCGGAGTTTAGAGAGGTATTGACTCGGTTTAATCGGAATTGTATAGCCCAGAGTGATATTCTTTATGGTCAAATAAGAAGCATCATATACCCAACTGCTATTATTGAAGCGGAATAATTCTGTGGTACCGGCTTTTGTTCTCGGAACCTGTCCGTCACCCGGATTTTCCGGAGAGCGCCAACGATTGGCAACTTTTTTCAATACATTGAAACAACCGTCGATATTCAAGGTATGTTCGTAGTTTGAATTGATAATGTCACCACCTACTTGTCCACTGATCAGAATGCTCAGATCGAAGTTCTTCCAGGAAAATTCATTTGTCATACCATAAATAAAATCCGGATTCGGATCACCAATTTTTACACGGTCATTGTTGTCGATTATACCGTCAGGAACACCGTTAGGACCACTGACATCTTTCATGCGGACCGTTCCGATCTCAGATGAGGCGTGCTTTGGTTGGGAATTAAACTCTTCTTCGGTCATATATACGCCGTCAAATACATATCCCATGAATATACCGATAGGTTCTCCTACTGCTAAACGGTTGAAATCTTCCTGATTGGAATATCCACCTTTTGGGGTGTTGTTTGTTCCCATTTTGGTTATTTCATTCCGGTTGAAGGCTATATTCAAGTTGGTAGTCCATTTGAAATCACCGACAAGATTACGAGATTGCAAAGTGATTTCATGTCCCCATGCTTTGTAATCACCGATATTGGAATAAATGTTGGAAAAGCCGGAAGCTCTTGGAATATCGACTTGATACAAAAGTCCATCGACTTTTTTATTATAATAGTCATACATCAAATAGATACGATCGTTTAGGAAACCGATATCGACACCTAAGTCCAGTTGCTTTGTTTCTTCCCAAGTAAGAGCATTGTTCCCTAAATTACCTAATCCTTTTCCCGGAGCTAAAGAGCCACCTAAGACATAGTTATAAGTGCTAACTCCCGCAATATATCGGTAATTACCAATGTTGTAGTTACCAGTTAGTCCATAACTGGCCCTTATTTTCAGGTAGTTCATAACATTGGTTACTGGTTCCATGAAGGCTTCGTCAGATACAATCCATCCGGCGGATATGGAAGGAAAATTTGCATATTTATTGCCTGCCCCAAAACGGGAGCAACCATCTCGGCGGAATGTCGCCTGGAGTAAATAGCGGTCTTTGAAGCTATAATTCGCGCGTGCGATGACAGAGGCTAATGCCCATTGCTCGATGTTGTTGTCACCGTTTTTTGTAGCACCGGCACCCATCCAAGGAATATCATCACTTGGAAAGTCAGTTGCTGTTAGCTGGTTATATTCGTTGGAATATTTTTGTGCACTATAACCGACCAGTGCATCTATATTATGGTTTCCGAATTTATGGTTATACATCAACATATTTTCGATAGTCCAACTATAGTGGAAGTTGGTGTTGTATTGTCCACTTGCTTTTTGAGGGGGAGCAGTAAACATGGCTCCACCGGCTGTCGAAGGTGTAAAATCTCTATAGTTCTTGGCACCTAAATCGAAACCAGCCTGGAATTTATATTTGATACCGTTCCATATATCCAGTTCTGCAAAAGCATTGCTTAATAAGGCCAAATCCTGTGTTTTACTTGTTTTTTCATGTAAAACACGTATCCAGTTAGGTTGAGGGAACATCCCTGGAGAGTTTAGAGAAAGAATAGGTTCTCCATTTTCATCGTAAGGATTTACAGTTGGGTCAGCCAAGAACGCAGCACTTAATATCTGCCAACCTCCGTCTGTATTTTGGTTGTTTTTGATTTGCAAGGTGGGAGCTATGTTCAGTCCTAATTTTAAGCGGTCGTTTACTTGATAATCATTGTTTGCACGTAAAGAGTAACGTTCGAAATTAGAATTGTACATAACACCGTCTTGGCGGAAGTAGCCTAATACGATAGCTGTATTGAACTTGTCTTTATTGGCTGTCACACTGATACTGTAATTCTGTGTGGCGGCATTGCGTGTCAGTAAGTCATACCAATTGGTACCAGTACCGTATTGGGATGGATTTTGATATTGTTCTGGAACTCCTCCGGTATAACCTTCATATCTGGCAGCATCTTCGTAGTATTCTTTTTTGTATTGGGCAAATTCTTCCCCGTTCATAACATCCGGAGTCTTTAGTCCCTTTAAAGTCTGAATACCGAATGAAGCATTCACATCCACTTGAGTTTTACCTTGTTTTCCTCTTTTCGTTGTGATCAGTACGACACCGTTGGCGGCACGTGATCCATACAAAGAAGTGGCAGCGGCATCTTTCAAGATGGAAAAGGTTTCGATTTCATCCGGATTGATACTGCTTAGGTCCATATTGATAGGGATTCCATCGACCACGAATAAAGGTGAACTACCACCATTGATAGATGCTGCACCACGGATACGGAATCCCATACCTTTACCCGGCTGTCCTGTAGATTGGTTAATTTGTACACCTGCTACCTGTCCTTGAAGTTTTTGGGCAAATTGTCCTACAGGAAAACTTTCTAATTCTCCTGCATCTATCTTGGAAACAGATCCGGTCAAATCCCTTTTTTTCTGTGTACCGTAGCTAACGACAACAAGTTCGTCCAGTTGGTTTACAGTTTCTTGCAGAACGACATTTAATGTTTTCTGGTTGGAGACAGGGATTGTTTTTGTTTCATATCCGATAAAACTGATGGTGAGTATTTGATTGGGGTTAACATCAATGGAAAAATTACCGTCCATGTCTGTAATGGTACCGATGGTGGTGCCTTTGACGGAAATGTTTGCACCTGGTATAGGTTCTCCTTTTGCATCGATAACCCGTCCGGACAGTTTACCGTTCGTTTGTTCTATACCACTGATGGAATCTGTGTTTGCATGAACTTTTGAAATCACATATCCGGGGCTTAAAAATACTGATAATAGTACAGCTTTAGGCAATAAGTTGCTGTATATCGATTTGATCATAATATTAAAATTTAATTTAACAGTTGAAATACTCTAATTTTCTCTACAAAAACTTTTTAGGTGTGTTATTTACTTCTCTCCATAGGCTAATGATTTAAGATTGCAATTGAATTTGTTCTGGTAGAACTATGAACTATACAGTACGGATAGTTGTAAAAAAGTAGGCTCGATTATCGGTTTTGGCTTATCTGTG
>PPYF01268104.1_pt1 | contig 17176 bp, 15 predicted proteins | sample 1559871 | NCBI WGS metagenome assembly PPYF01 (sample SAMN08240021, study PRJNA423297) | Human gut metagenome, whole genome shotgun sequencing project.
CGTGGTGTTGCGCTTAATCATCGCCGTCATAACGCCGCCCAAGGTTTCAATACCAAGGGTCAAAGGCGTCACGTCGAGCAGGAGCACGTCGTGACGATCGCCCGTCAGCACGGAGCCCTGAATTGCGGCGCCGATGGCCACGGCCTCATCGGGGTTCACATCCTTACGCGGTTCCTTGCCGAAGAATTCACGCACCACTTCCTGCACGCGGGGCATACGAGACTGACCGCCCACGAGAATCACGTCGGAGATGTCGGAGACGGAAGCCTTCGCGTCCGCAAGCGCCTTCTTCACCGGCTCAATCGTGCGCTGCACCAAGTCTTCGACGAGGCTTTCAAACTTCGCACGCGTGATCGTGATGTTCATGTGCTTCGGGCCCGTGGCGTCCGCGGTAATGTACGGGAGGTTCACTTCCGTTTCCTGGCGGCTCGAAAGTTCGATCTTCGCCTTTTCCGCGGCGTCCTTCAGGCGCTGCAGGGCGAGCACGTCCTTCGAGAGGTCGCAACCCGTATCCTTCTTAAATTCGTCCATCAAGTACTGCATCAGACGATGATCGAAGTCTTCGCCGCCCAAGAACGTATCGCCGTTCGTCGACAGCACTTCAAACTGCTTGTCGCCGTCCACGTTCGCGATATCAATCACCGAAATATCGAACGTACCGCCGCCCAAGTCGTACACCGCAATCTTGCGATCGGCAGTCCCCGCCTTGTCCAGACCGAAGGCCAACGCCGCAGCCGTCGGTTCGTTGATGATGCGCTTCACTTCGAGACCGGCGATGCGGCCCGCGTCCTTCGTCGCCTGACGCTGGCTGTCGTTAAAATACGCAGGCACCGTAATCACGGCTTCCGTCACCGGTTCACCGAGATAGTCTTCCGCAGTCTTCTTCATCTTGCGGAGCACTTCCGCGGAAACCTGCTGCGGCGCCAACTTCTTGTCGCCCAACACCTGCACCCAAGCGTCGCCGTTGTCAGCCTTCACAATGGAAAAAGGCGCACGGGAGATGTCCTTCTGCACTTCAGCGTCTTCATAACGACGGCCGATCAAACGCTTCACGGCAAAGAGCGTGTTCTTCGGGTTCGTAATGGCCTGGCGCTTAGCAGGAGCACCGACGACGATTTCGCCGTTTTCAAGATAAGCCACGATTGAGGGCGTCGTGCGGGCGCCTTCCGAGTTTTCGATCACGCGGACCTTGTCGCCTTCCATGATGGCCACGGCCGAATTGGTGGTGCCAAGGTCGATACCGATAATCTTTGACATCTGTTTAACTTCCTTTTCATCGGCGAAACGCTCTTTCCGCTCCGCCCCTCTGTTTAAACCCATTGCCTCCGGGACGTTTCGTGAACGTTCCCCTCGGCGGATAACCCCTATATGGGGACGGGGGTGTTTTTTTCAACCGTTTCCTTAAAAAAATTTTCAACACTCGTCGCCGTTGTGAAAAAAACGGCCGGAAAACCGAAGTCTCCGACCGTTTTTTTGGTACTGATTTTTCGAGAAACCGATCAACCCTGAACTACGCTCACCATTGCGGGACGCAGCACGCGTTCATGAATGAGCCACCCGCGCTGAAACACCTGCGCGACGTGCCCCGCGGTCAACCCCTCCGCCGCGGGCACCATTGCAATCGCCTGCTGGGTGTTGGGATCGAACTTTTCGTTCTTGGGGTCGATCATCTTCATGCCGCTCACTTCAAGCGCGTGCACCAACTGACGGTAGGTGGCCTGAACGCCTTCTTTCATCGGACCTTCCATATCCTGTGAGACTTCGATCGCCTTCTCAAGGCTGTCCACCACCGGGAGGAGGTTCTGTGCGAACTTTTCAATGCTGAATTTCTGCGCCTTCTGTACGTCTTCGGCGCAACGGCGGCGCACGTTTTCCATTTCGGCGACAGCCCGCACATAAAGGTCAAAGTGTTCTGCGGCCTTGGCGTTGGCGGCTTCCAACTTCTTCGCCGTTTCGGCGAGTTCGTCCACTTCGGCCTTCGCAGCGTCCGCAGCCGCCTCATTTTCCGCCTTGTCGCCGCACCGGCAGGCGTCCCCACAGCAGCCGCAACCTTCGGCCTTCTGTTCGTTAGCCTGTTCGGCCGCCTGAGCCGCGGCTTTGAGAGCTTCCGCCGCCTTGTCCGCTGCGCCCGCAAGTTTCTGTTCGTTGTTGTCGGCCATTTTATTTTGACTCCGCCAATAGAGAATTAAGGTGTTGACAATATGGGGACGGTTGTCCGAAATTTCAAGCCGCCTCCTTTTCGAGCGCCGATTTCACGACGGCCGCGTAGGCTTTCACGGCATCTTCCCCGTCATTTAAGGCCGGTATGTACCGAAATTCCCGACCACCCGCCGCTTCGTAAGATTTTTTAAGCTCATCGGCAATTTCTTCCAATGTTTCGAGGCAATCCGCCGCAAACCCCGGACACATCACATCGAGCCGCAGCACGCCCTCACGCACCATCTGCGGCACCACGTCCACCGTTGCGGGCTTAAGCCATTCGCCGCGGCCGAATTTGGACTGAAATGCCACGCTCCAGGCTTCTTTTTTCAGCCCCAACCGTTCCGCCACCAATCGCGCGGTCTCGCGGCATTCTTTTTCGTAGGCCGAACCATTATCGACACTTTTCTGCGGAATGCCGTGGAAACTGAAAAGAAGGTGTCCCTTACCGGTGAGAAATCCCTTGCGATCCCAATGTCGGCGCACTTTTTCCGCCAGCGCTTCGATGTAGTCCGGATGGTCAAAGTAATGTCGAATCCGCACTACCTCGCCCTGCCAACCCGTCTTTTGCAGCACGGCGTCCACAGCATCGTAGACGGCCGCCGTCGTCTGCGTAGCTTCCTGTGCAAAAAGAGGCAGCACCACAAGGCGTTTAAACCCTCCTTTGAGAGCTTCCGGCAACACATCCGCCACACGCTCCGTTCCGTAACGCATCGCCCAGCGAACGCAAAAACCTCCACCCAAGACGCTTCCAAGGGCCTGCGCCGTCTTTTCCGTCGTGACGACCAAGGGAGAACCTTCGGGCGTCCAAACCGTCCGATAGCGCGCCGCCGACGCCTCACAGCGCTTGGGGAGAATCACGCCGTGCAGGATCGGCCACCAAAGAATCTTGGGTATCTCGACCACACGCCGGTCACCCAAAAATTCTGCCAGGTAGGTTTTAAGCGCCGCCGGGGTCGGTTCCGCCGGCGATCCCGTGTTCACGAGCAGTACGAGCGTGTCGGCAACGGCAGTCATCGGCGATGTCTCCTGTAGGGGAACGGTGAAAAGAAAAATTTTAAGCCGCCGACAACAAAACGGGCCGCCGAAGCGACCCATTTTTTTGCAAACGACGGGCGAAACTTACGCCCTGCGGCTTAAACCGCGTTTAAAAGCGCGCCGGAACCGTTTCCGCCGCGACGGATCCTGTGCGCACCATGCGCATCATGAGGATCAAAACGGCCGCCAACACGCTCATTTCAAACTTACCCAGCACCTGGCCCACAATGTAGTTGAGGTCACCGAACGCGATAGTAAGAAAGAGGAGCGAATCCACGACGGAACCCGCAAACCCCGAAGCGACGATCGCCCACGCCGGGAAACGGCGGCGCAGCGGCGTATAGACGATCAAGTCGGCGGTTTCGGAAAAGAGGAACGCCACCGCGGAAGCAATCACGAGACTCGGTTCACTTAAAAAGGCCGAGAGAACGGTGCCCCCCACGATGCAGTAAAACGCCCAGCGAGTGCCCAAAAAGTGATGTACGCCGTCGCGAAGGACGAGCGCCAACCCCGCCAAAAGAACGCCCGACGGCGCCATGATGCCGGGCCACACAGGAACCACACAGGGGCCGTCCGCGGTACATACGAGCCCCACGTTCATCACGACCCAGTTGCTCACCGGAATGGTGAGAATAAAAAGAACGGCAAAGATCCAGCCCTTCACCGTATAAAAGCTCATATGCTGCATATGGCGTTACTCCCGACCACAGACGGTGCGATGAACCGAAGCGGTCTTCTAAGTGAATTGAAAGAAGGGCGGAATTCTATCGAAAACCGCCCTTCTTGGAAACTTCAGCCGTACGTGTGGGCAGAAATCCCTTCGGCACGCACCAAGTCGGCAATGCGCTCGAGTTCTTCCGGCGCGGCTTTCCGCAGGGCCTTATCCGGCGTATCGCGCGCCACGGTGTAAATATCGACGCCGGCCGGTCGGATGTCCGCCACCGTCTTCACCCACGGCAGCACGTAGTCGTCCGTCGTATTGTCGACGCTCTTTCCTTGCCACGTTCCCTTCATGAACATCGTCTGAATGATGCAGCGTCCGCCGCAGGCCTTCATGCGCTCGATGACGATGTTGACGTCGTAGGGACAGTTCGGGCGATCCACGAAACGGATGTACTCGGGGTTCACCGTATCGAGTTTAAGACACGCCTTATCGAGCTTTTTCACGGCTTCAAAAACCCGCGGCTTCGTAAGATGCGTGGCGTTGGTAAGAAGACAGACTTTCGCCTCCGGATAGTACTTGTCCCGAAGGAGCTTCACGTCATCGGCAATCCGGTCAAAGTCCGGATGCGACGTCGGTTCGCCGTTGCCGGAAAAGGTGAGCGCATCGAGCGTTTCCCCGGCGGCCTTCATGGCCGACAAGCGCTTTTCCAATTCCGTCCTCACGCACTCCCGCGTCGGCAATTTCGCCTTAGGTCGAAAATCGTCGTTAAACCCGCATTCGCAGTAAATGCAGTCAAAACTGCAGACCTTGCCGTCTTCGGGCAAAAGATTCACGCCGAGGCTGCGCCCCAACCGGCGGCTTTTCACGGGCCCGAATACGGGCGACGGATAAATCACGGTAGCCATTCGTCAGTCCTTTCTTGCTTTAATGACATGAAGTCGGATCGTTTCGTCCGTGAGCTTTAATCGCGGCGCGAGGGCCTCGCTCACCCAAGCCTCTTTTTCATCCCCGGACAGCACAAAGGCCTCAATGTCCGTACGTCGCGCGAGAAACGTCAATGCCCGCGCCTTCCCCATCGCAAAAAGCGCCGTACACCACCCGTCGGCCTTTGCGCCGTCGGCATCCACAATTGTGACGGAACTGAAGGACAAAGGCACCGGCCGGCCGGTCGCGCCGCTCAGGATGTGTCCGTAACGCTTGCCGTCCTTCATGAAGTAGCGTTCGTAGTCACCGGACGTAATGACGGACACGTTTCCCGGCGTTTCAATGACGGCGAGCATTTCGTTACGATCCTTGCGGGGATCCTGCACCCCCACGCGCCAGTTTCGGCCGCTCTCGCCCGAACCCATCAGCACGATGTTGCCGCCCAAATCGAGAATGCCGCTCTCGGCCCCGGCTTTCTGAAGTTCCTTTGCCGCTGCGGTTCCGATCCAGCCTTTGGCAATGGCCCCCAAATCCACGTTCTGGCCTTCGCCGATTTTTACGCGGCAACGCCCCGCTTCGTCCGGTACCAACTTCGTTTCAATCCGGCGCCAATCGACGTGTTTCTTCGCTTCGTCAATCACCGCATCGCTCGGCACCGAATCGCCGCCGAAACCGATTTTCCACACGTTCACCACCGGCCCGATGGTAGGATCAAAAGCCCCTTCCGACTCCCGGGCAATGGTTTTTGCGCTCTCCATCAGTTGCGCCACCCGACAGTCCGTTTTCTGCCATTCCCCCGGATGGCGGTTTATGTCCTGCATCGGCCCTTCGCCGTGGACGGTAAAAAGCGTTTCATAGTCACTGATGAGACTTTCGTAGCGATTAGTGAGTTCGTCCGCCGTCGTCTTGTCTTTTGCGGTCATCGTCCCCTGTACGAGGGTGCCCATGGCGTACCCCAAATACTGAGCGGTCTCCGCACCGGCCCCGAATGAAGCCAGTCCCAAGAGCGCCCCCGCCAATCCCATGCGCCAACGATTCATCATCAATACATCCTGTCGTGTTCAACAAAGTTCCGCCATTGTCTCACAATCGATCAGCCCATAATGAGCCGAATTCCCCATAAAAAATCTGCCGAAGACCCCGTAAGATCCCGGCAGATTTTTTGCGTTTCAGGCGCGGAGCACAACTCCGCCGCGGTCGATTACTTGGCCTTCGCGAGCGCCTGGTTCACGGCGGTGATGATGCCCTTCGAGGAATTGGAGGCCCCCGTCACGACCTTGACGCCGTCCGTGCCGTTCTTCTTCACAATGTTCTTGGCGAGCTTCTTTTCCGCAGCGCCCAGGAGCATCGGGGTTTCACCGTGCTTCACGACCTTGACGGCAGCGACCTTACCGGCCTTCACCTGAACCTGAACGGTGATTTCGGACGCGTTGCCCGTGCCCACGCCTTCGTAGGTACCGTCCTTGTAAGCGGCGTTGGCGCCGGCGCAAATGAGGGCAGCGGAAGCCGCCACAACGATCTGCTTGATCATTTTTATGTTGTCCTTTTGAGGTAACGGAAACCGTCCGTCCCCGAGAGAGACGCCCGACGATTTCCTTACGGCAATCGAACCATTCGATTGCTCTGACGGGCGGAATACTAAGCAAAAATTCTTGATATCGGGTAATTCTTTGTATCTACGAAACTGAAAAATTGTGTTAACCCAATGACAAGCCGAGGTCTTACGTCAATACTTTCGACGGCAGACGCCGAAAAAAACCGGATTCTCAATCGCTTGAGAACCCGGTCTCGTCAGAATTTCTGAGTCAGAAATTCCGTTGCACTATGTGCGATCAGCGCTGCTTCGCGTAAGCCGCAGCATTCGCACCGGCGATACGGCCGTAAACGATGATGTCGGCCTGAGCGTTGCCGCCCAAACGGTTGCCGCCGTGCACACCGCCCGTCACTTCACCCGCGGCGTAGTAACCCGGGATCACCTGACCGCGGAAGTTGTAGACCTGAGCCTTCGTGTCGATCTTCACGCCGCCCATGGTGTGGTGCACCGCCGGCGTAATGCGGATCGCGTAGTAAGGCGCGACGTTCAACGGACGTTCCATCTTGGTGCGGCCGCAGCAGCTGTCCTTACCCGCGGCCTGATCTTTCGCGTACTGCGCCATCGTCGCCTTCAAGGCGTCCGCGGGTACCTTCATTTCCGCAGCGATCGCATCGAGCGTTTCACCCTGCACCACCATGCCGGGCTTCTTCAGGTATCCTTCGATCGCCTTCAAGCTCTGACGCACGCTGTTGTCAAAGAACATCCAGGCATGCTGCGTGGGCTGCTTCAGAATGGCCGCCGACACCGCGTCACGCGTGGAGAGTTCGTCGTAGAAACGCTGACCGTTCTGGTTGATGAGAACCGCGCCGTTACCGCGCACGGCTTCCGTAACCATCACGCCCGTGGATTCCACCACCGTCGGATGCGTCTGAATTTCACGCAGATCCACGAAGGCCGCGCCCACCTTTTCAGAAAGAAGCAGACCGTCGCCCGTGGCACCCGGATGATTCGTCGTCGCAAAGCCCTTCAGACGAGGAATGAAGCGGGACACGAGTTCGTTGTTGGCACCGAAACCGCCCGCGGCGTTAATCACCGCCTTGGCGTTGATCGTGTAGACCTTGCCGGTTTCTTCGTCCTTCACCTTGACGCCCGTCACTTCGCCCTTCTTATTCTGCAGGATGTCGACCACCTGATTTTCGGTACGAAGGTCAATCTTGCGGGCTTCCACGGCGTTCGCGAGCGTCTTCACCACTTCGGGACCCACGGCGGCACCGCCCGTCGGACGGTGGCAGCGCTTATTCGTCGCACCGCCCATGAAGCCCACGTCGTTGAAGTCGCCGCCCAACTTGATCAACCACTGCACGGCATCCGAGGAGTTTTCCGCGAGCACCTTGACGAGTTCGGGGTTGTTCTTATTGTGACCGCCCTTCATCGTATCCTTGATCATCTGATCAATGGAATCCTTGATGCCCATCTTCGCCTGCTGCGGGGTTTCCGCCGCGTTGATGCCGCCCGTCGCACGGATCGTGTTGCCGCCCACAAACGGCATCTTTTCAATGATGACGACCTTGGCACCGGCGTCATGCGCGGAAACAGCGGCCGCCATACCGGCACCGCCCGCACCGATCACAACCACGTCGGCGTGCTGAGCTGCCTGCGCGCAGCCGAAGGCCGCAGCAATCATCGAGGCAATCAGAAGCTTCTTCATTTTTTCTCCCCTCCTCATCGGGAATACTTTTTGTTGAGCCGCAAAAAGGGAGGCCGCCTCTGCAGACGGTTCCCGATTTTGCTGATGCGTTCGATTATAGGCTGAGGAACTGCGCTTATTTCAGCGAATTGACTCTGAAAAGACCTTCACGCCGCCAAAACAGAGCGATAACACCCGCGTCCGTTGACCGCCGTCAATTTCGCCCGAGCCATTTACCGGAAAGGCGCTGCATCGTCTTCCACACGGCGGACACCTTGCCGGTTTCGTCTTTTTCCGCAGACATCGTAAGGCCGTTCGCGTGCGGCGTGAAGCCTTCGAAGAACCGGAAAATATGTTCCGGCAGATAAGTGAGATCGCCCGGGGGATTACCGCGGGGAAATCCGATGTGCCCCCCTTCGTCGGGCTGCTCCAAATACACGTCCGACGAGACGTCCTTCTCGCCGGGGAGCGCCCACACCGGAAGAAAAGGATCATTTTTGGCGTTTAAAAGCAAAAGAGGCACTTTCACCCCCGGCAGCACGGGCTTCGCGGAACATTTCGTCCAATAATCCAGCGCACTCGAAAACCCGTGAATGGGGGCGGTATAAACCGAATCAAAATCAAAGAGCGTACGGCATCCCTTCACGGCATCGGCGTCAATCACGTCGGGGAAGCGCTTTGCCTTATCCATGAGCTTTTCCTTCAAAGTCGAAAGGAACATCTCGGAATACAGTTTATTGGCCCCGAGACTCATGATTTCGCTCCCGGCCACCAAGTCAACGGGCGCTCCGACGCTTACGGCCGCCGTCAAAAACTTCGCGTCGCTGCCCAAGTCGCCGAGGCACTTCGTGAGTTGGTTTCCCCCGAGACTTACCCCTACGGCATAAAGAGGCGCCTCCGGGAACCTCGCTCCCACCGTTTTCATCGCCCAACTGTTGTCCACCGTGTCGCCCGCAAAATAGGCACGCGGCAGGCGGTTCATGAGGCCGCCGCAGCTTCTGAAATGCGCTACCACGCCGCGCCAGCCTCGGTCTGCGGCGTAGCGCATCAGGGCTTCGGCATAGTGACTGTCCGAACTCCCTTCCAACCCGTGAAAGTGCAACAAAAGGGGCGCCGCCGGATCCTCAGGTTCCGGTGTCGCCCAGTCAAAAACCATGAAATCGCCGTCGGGCATGTCGACGATTTCGCGGCGGTAATGAATCTCCGGGCGCGGGAAAAACCGCGCCGGAACCACCGTCTGCAGGTGCGCCCCCGGCAACCACCGGGGCGCGGTGTAGTCAGGTTTCACGATGGGCATGACGTCACGCTGTGGCTGATGTTTGAAACGGCCGATTGTAGTTCTGCCCGCCGGAGTTTCCGTTGTCTTTTCCCCTCACAATTGCGAACAAATGTATCACCCGGAGCACCATAAGCCGAAATCCCTACTTTTGGTGCGGGCACTTGCCTGGCGTCCTTTTCCGGGAGTAAAGTAGCACGCACGTTTCCGAAAACCTCGCGTTTTCGGCCATGAAACCGATTCAGGAATCCCGTCGTGATGAACTGCGTTCGCTTCGACTTTTATTACTTTAGCTTTTTCTGCTTAACCGGGCGGAAGAGGTGAGAGCGCACGTTGAAAACGACGACATTCCCCAAAAAAAACCGCCAGGCTCAGCACCGGCGGTTTTTTTATGTCCCCGGCGGGCCTCCGTAAAAAAGACATCACTTAAAAATTCAAAGGAACGACCATGCGTTACACCACCGATGACCTCCGAATCCGCGAAATCCGCGAACTCACCCCGCCCGCGCACCTCATCCGCGAATTTCCCTGCGAAGAAATTGCGGCGGCGACGGTGCACCGGGGGCGTCTCGCCTGTCACGACATTCTGCACGGCAACGACGACCGTCTGATGGTAATCGTGGGACCCTGCTCCATTCATGATCCGAAGGCTGCACGCGAATACGCGGAAAAACTTGCGGAAGTCCGTCGCAAGTTGGCGGGCGAACTCGAAATCATCATGCGCGTCTACTTTGAAAAGCCGCGCACGACGGTGGGCTGGAAGGGCCTCATCAATGACCCGGATTTGGACGGCAGCTGCCGCATCAACCACGGTCTCCGGATCGCCCGGGAACTCATGATCGACATCAACAACATGGAACTGCCCGCGGGCGTGGAATACCTCGACATGATCACGCCACAGTACATCGCGGACTTAGTGTCCTGGGGCGCCATCGGCGCCCGCACGACCGAAAGCCAGGTGCACCGCGAATTAGCAAGCGGCTTGTCCTGCCCCGTGGGCTTCAAAAACGGCACCAACGGCGCCGTCAAAGTCGCGGTAGACGCAATCGGCGCGGCCGAACACCCGCATTCCTTCCTCTCTGTCACAAAGGGCGGCATCTCCGCCATCGTCACGACGACCGGCAACGAGGACTGCCACATCATTCTCCGCGGCGGTAAGGAGCCCAACTACGACGCCGAAAGCGTCAAAGCAGCGTGCGAACTTCTCAGGGCCGCCGGCCACCGCGAAGTGGTGATGATCGACGCGAGCCACTCCAATTCGAAAAAGATCTGCCGCAACCAGATCGACGTCGTCAACAACATCTGCGGTCAGATCGCGGACGGCTCCGACGCGATCGTGGGCGTGATGATTGAATCGAATCTCGTCGAAGGTCGTCAGGATATTTCGCTGGACAAGCCCATGGTCTACGGTCAGTCGGTGACGGACGCCTGCCTCGGCTGGGACGATACCGTCATTCTTTTAAATAACCTCGCGCGTGCCGTACGCGACCGCCGCAGCCGCAATTCTTAACCGAGGTTTTCCCCATGAAAAAGGCACCGAAGTCCTTGTCGACCCGGTGCCTTTTTATTTCAGCCGATGATCAATCCACGCCGCGCGCCCGATCACGGTAGAACTGCTCGCGCCATTCGGCAAAGCGTCCCGCATCCAAGGCATCCCGGATTTCCTGCATGAGATGCACGTAGAAGGTGAGGTTATGAATGGAATTCAAGCGGGCACCAAGAATTTCATTCACCTTCTGCAGGTGGTGCAGATACGCACGCGTGAACCCGCGGCAGCAGTAGCAGTCGCACGTCGGATCCAACGGCCGCAGATCGTCCTTGTATTTGGCGTTTCGGATCTTCACGTCGCCGAAACGCGTAAAGAGCCAACCGTTGCGGGCGTTGCGGGTAGGCATCACGCAGTCGAACATATCCACGCCGCGCCACACACCTTCCACCAAGTCTTCGGGCGTTCCCACCCCCATCAGGTAACGGGGGCGATCCTGCGGCATCTCACAGACGATCTCATCCATGATGTGCAGCATCTTCTCTTTGGGTTCCCCGACGGACAACCCGCCCACGGCGTACCCGTGAAATCCGATGTCCTTTAATCCCGCCAAGGATTCGCGACGCAGTTCGGGGTACATCCCGCCCTGCACGATGCCGAACAGGGCGTTCGGGTTTTCCAGACGGTTGAATTCGTCGCGGCTTCGTTTAGCCCAACGCAACGACATGCGCATCGACGTCGCGGCTTCGTCTTTCGTCGCCGGCCGATCCCCGATCATGTAGGGCGTGCATTCGTCAAACTGCATGGAGATGTCCGAATTCAGCACCTTCTGAATCTGCATGGAGATTTCAGGCGTAAGGAACAGGCGATCCCCGTTGATGGGAGACGCAAAGCGCACGCCTTCTTCGCTGATCTTTCGGAGCGCCCCGAGGCTGAAGACTTGGAATCCGCCCGAGTCGGTGAGAATGGGCTTATTCCAATTCATGAAGCGGTGCAGTCCGCCGTGCTTCGCGATCACGTCCAACCCCGGACGCAGCCACAAGTGAAAGGTGTTGCCCAAAATAATCTGCGCCTGCATGGTCTCAAGTTCCATGGGCGTCATCGCCTTCACGGTACCGTAGGTACCCACCGGCATGAAGATCGGCGTTTCCACGACACCGTGATTCAACGTCATGCGGCCGCGGCGGGCCTTGCCTTCCGTCTTCAGTAATTCAAAGGTAAGACTCATTTCAAATCCTATTTAATGTCTTCGGGCTTTACGCGGCGGCTTTCAGGAAGCTCAAAGAAGCAGGCGTCCCCGTAGCTGAAGAAGCGGTACTTCTCAGCAACGGCGTGGCGATACGCTTCCATCACCCGATCTCGTCCCACGATGGCGGAAACGAGCATCACGAGCGTCGATTTCGGCAAGTGGAAGTTCGTAATCATCACGTCGATCACATCGAAGTGATAGCCCGGTGCAATAAAAAGCTTCGTGTCCATCGCACCGCTCTTAATCACGCCCGGCGCCACTGCTGCGCTCTCAAGCGCACGCAGACTCGTTGAACCCACGCTGATGACGCGGCGTCCTTCTTTCTTAGCGCGGTTCACCATCTGAGCCGTTTCTTCCGGCACCGTGAGCCATTCGGAATGCATCTCGTGCGTTTCGAGGTTTTCCTCGCGCACCGGCTGGAAGGTCCCGGCTCCGACGTGCAGCGTAACAAACGCTTCTTCCACACCTTTGTCACGGAGTTGCTGCAGGAGTTCTTCCGTAAAGTGAAGTCCCGCCGTGGGCGCAGCGACGGCGCCCGGGTACTTCGCGTACACCGTCTGATAGCGCCCTGCATCTTCTTCCTTCGCTTCGCGTTCGATATAAGGCGGCAACGGCACCTTCCCAAATTTATCCAAGACCCCCAAAACGGGTTCGTCAAATTTGAGCATGAAGAATTCGCCCTGACGTCCCGTCACGGTAGCCGCCGCAGTTTCGCCGTCGGCATTTTCCGCAAAGAGTCGTCCGCCTTCTTTCGGCGTCTTGCTCGCGCGCAGCATCGAAAGCGCCGTGTATTCACCGGTGACGCGTTCAATCATGAATTCCACGGCGCCGCCCGTTTCCTTATGCCCTTTAAGACGAGCCTTGATGACCTTGGTATTGTTCATCACCAAAAGGTCGCCCGGACGCAAAAGGTCGAGAACGTTCGTGAAATGCAGGTCTTCCAATACCGAATCCGTCACGTGCAGGAGGCGCGAAGCCGTGCGGTCCGCGAGCGGAAACTGCGCAATCAGTTCGGGAGGAAGGTCAAAATCGTAGTCGGACAAATGCTGTCCGACGAGATAATCGGGATGAAGAGTAACTGACATGGTTGGCTTTACCGGCCATAAAAGTAAATGAAGGCCGCATTGTAGAGAACCCGACTAGCGGAAAAACCGATAAAAACAGTCCTCTTTCGCTTTTATTACATTTTGAAACAAATACTTCGGTATTCTGACAAGTTTGTTATTGAGAATCGTTCTCATTTCGAATATAGTTTCACCAACTGAGAAGCACGGCGGAGACACGCAAACGGATTCTTTGGGGTCGAATCCGGTCTCCGAACACTTGAGTCGTCACGGGCTGTTTCTCCTGCAGAACGTGGCTGCGGCTTCTTCGGTTTTCTCTTCGCGCCGTCGGACTTTTCAGGCTGTCCGACGGCGTTTTTTTCAGTCCTCACCTTCGAAAGATGGTTGACTGAAATCATTATTATTGCGAATGATTCTCATTTAATGTATAGTAACGGCAACTGAGAAACGTTCTGCCGAAAGCAACGCAAACGAAATCTTTGGGGGCGATTCCGGCTTTTGGCTCCGGTCGGTGCTGATTCTCCTGCGGCACACGACTTTTCAGTTTCTTGGGGTTCTTCTTGCGCCGCCGAACTTTTCAGGCTGTTCGGCGGCGTTTTTTCATTTCAGTTCATGGGACATGTAGTTTTCTATATATTTGCAAAAAATATAGTTCTCTACATAAAATAAAGTCATCTTTTCCTTTTTTGCCTTCTCTCTATGCGGTGCGCCACTCCTTACGCTATCGCCACCTGGTTCTCCGGCAAACGAAAATCATTGGGACTGACACAAGCCCAAGTCGCAGCCGTGGCCGGTGTTACTCTGAAAACCCTATCCGATTTTGAACGGGGAAAAACCAATATTCGCATTGAAACGCTGATTCGCCTCTTGGCAGCCGTCAAACTCACTATTGACCTCGTCGATATGCCGACACTGCAAAAACAGGACGATACACCATGGTAATCAACGAACTTCAGGTATTGATGAACAACGTCCCCGTCGGACGACTCTCCAAAAACCAACTGGGGCTCATGTCGTTTGTCTATGACGCCTCTTGGCTTGAACACCCGGCACGCCGGCCGATTTCCCTTTCGCTGCCTCTTTCTCCTAATCCTTACAAGGGCGAAATCGTCCGTAACTACTTTCAAAATCTGCTTCCCGACAGCGAAACCGTACTATCCTGTATCCAACCTTCCCAGCCTGCACCCTTTTGATTTGTTGGCCGCCGTCGGTCGCGACTGCGTCGGTGCTCTGCAGTTTTATCCGATTAACGAACCGGTGCCCTCAATTGAGGCGGTAACCGGTACGCCGGTTACCGATACGGATATTGAACAACTGCTGCAATCGTCGCAGGAAATGCCGCTTGGCATGTCGGAAACCAACAACTTCCGCATTTCCATTGCCGGTGCACAGGAAAAAACGGCTCTGCTGAACTACCGAAACCGTTGGATGATTCCTTCCGGAGCTACACCAACCACTCACATCCTGAAACTTCCCATCGACATTCTTTTGGGGGCCGATCCCATCGACTTTTCACTATCCTGTGAAAACGAATGGCTCTGTATGCTGATCACCCGCTTATACGGTTTTAAGACCGCTGACACACAAATTGGCCGCTTTGGATCCGCCAAAGCTCTCATTGTCCGCCGTTTTGACCGACTGCTGAATAATGATGGAAAGAGCAATTTCCATCAGATATTTTCGCACACATCCAGAACCCTTGCGTGCCTCGAAGAGGAGGGCAGGCGTTAGTGATAACGGCAGAGGGGAGGAGACCCTCCTCACCAGAGGGGACCCGATGATGAGATTGAGGGCGTTAGGATAGATCAGATGCTCAAACGCCAGAGAAAGAGAGCCTTGGTTTGCGCCTGTGATCGTTAGTGATAACGCCTTCAGGGCTGTGCGACAGGCGATCCAACGGAATTCCGTAGGTTCGGAAAGCACGAGTTTTGCACTGTTACAGCCTTGGATCGAGTAGAATAGCGTTATTACTAACGCCTTACACACTCGTTATGTCCGAAAAAAACAGACTTCGCCAGCTTAACTTCACCAAGCGCAGGGAGGCCGAAGGTTTCAAGCGCATTCTGTTTTGGTTAAAGCCTGATGAAAAGGCATATCTCAAAAAAGCACTGGCTGCTTTTAGAGAAAACGCGGGAGAGGTGGAATTAAACCCCGTAAAGAAAGTCAATCCTTATCAAGCAGAAATCCTGAAGGGCGAATATCTATTTGAATTTGAGAAAATTAAATATCCGTACTATACGATCGACAAGCCTTGGGACAATCTCCGTTATTGGAACAATTCTTTACCAAAAGGCATTCTTGTCTTTGCGGATTCCCATAAACGTGTAAAGAAATGGCGGGCAGTCGCACTTGATGGCCTCGGCGCATTCCCCGTGCTGTGGTCGATACGCTACGCCCTCGAGCAGCGCTGTTGGGATCTGGCGCCGTCCAGAACCCGCAAGATCAACTTCTCAAAGTTCGACGTGCAGACCGAAGTCCTCAGGATGGTCGGAAACGCCAAGCTCAAGGTCGATGCCCGCTTTATGAATTCCTCCTTGGGATTTATGACACATCCGATTGCCGCACAAGCTGTCACAGTGGATAGAAGTATTGCGGATAAGTTCCCGGAAGGGATTCTTGTCGTTGTCGTCGATGAACGAGGCGAGCTTCTCAGGACGAATGCGGAGTGTCCCAGGAGAGAGGAAGTGCTGCTTTGGAACCACGGCCACCCAGTTTTCCGACCTGATGTGATGTCGGGGACATGGCATGTGGCGATGGCTGTGTTGACGAAAATTTTCAGAACGCCAGATCCAACCATTTGACTAAATCGGGACCGAAATGAACATTAGCCCGAAGCTGCAGGCTTGAATGGTGGGCATATCGCCAAACAGTCCGAAATTTTGAGATCGAGTAGGAGGAGCCGTTACCGGCCGCCTCCTCTCACACCACCGCCCGTACGGATCCGTAGGACAACCTTTCGGTTGCTTTTACGGCGGTTTTCAATGTTTTACTTCCATTCAAATGGTCGGTACGAGAGTGCCAACCACGTCCAACCTTTCGATTTCAGAAAATCGTTGGTAAGTGTTGTCGCCAAGATTTGAGAATTCGCTATGTGCCAGTAGGCCTTTCTCGAGTTCGCCCACATAAGGGCGGTCTCGTGAGGGCATCCCAACTTGCGTAGTGCCTTTTGTCGGGTTCGCACCTTCTTCCAGCATTTCCACAAAAGTTGTCGAATTCGGCGGCGAATCCATTGATCCGTCTGCTTCAACCACGTTTCATAGGAAGCCCATTTAAAGTAGGCATTCCAGCCGACAAGCTTTTCTTTCAGTTCCTTTTTGATGTGCTCGATACTGCCTTTCCTGTTTCGGCTCAGGACTTCCCGCACTTCGTTTATGAAACTGACTTTTGACTTCCGGTGCACGGAAGGAACGATGCGTTTTATTTTGGTGTTCCAATAAAACCCGAACCCCAAAAACTTGACGCCGTGTGTGATGTAGCTTACGCCGGATTTTGCCTGATTCACCTTCAGAAGCATTCGTCCTTCCAGTAATTTTGTCAGGCTCCTCAACGTCCTTTCCGCTGCCCGTTTACTGCTGCACAAGACTATCAGATCGTCTGCGTAGCGGGCGAAACTATGCCCTCGCTTCTCCAGCTCTTTATCCAGCTCATCAAGATAGATGTTTGCCAAAAGTGGCGACAGAGGGCCGCCCTGCATCAGACCTACGGTCGAGGCCACGACTCCGTTCCCGGTATCTATTCCGGATTTCAGCATCCTGTGGATAAGGGATATGACCCGAGGGTCTTTTATACGGGTTGACAGCTTCCTGATGAGTCGGCTGTGGTTCACCGTGTCGAAGAACTTTTCCAGATCAACATCCACTGCCCACACTTTTCCCATGTCTGTCTGTCGGATGCAGTGCAAAACGGCATCTTTGCAATCACGGAAGGATCGAAATCCGTAACTTGAAGTCGAAAAGGTGGTGTCGTAGTAAGTGTCCAATACTTGGAGTACTGCTTGTTGCACCAGTCGATCAATGACTGTCGGTATTCCTAATTCTCTGAACTTTCCAGGCTCC
>PPYF01024787.1_pt1 | contig 17175 bp, 13 predicted proteins | sample 1559871 | NCBI WGS metagenome assembly PPYF01 (sample SAMN08240021, study PRJNA423297) | Human gut metagenome, whole genome shotgun sequencing project.
CCGCAAAAGGATTTGGGAAAACTTACGTAAAAGGACTTGCAGAAGGAGTACGCCTTTCTCGAAATAATCGGGAGAAAAAGATTGTTTTCCAGAGAAAAAATTTTGGCAGTTACTGGCAGATTCAAAAGGAACTGTGGAAGAATCTGCTTGTATATTTTCAATAGGAATATAAAAAGTAAAGGAATGAAAAGGCTGTTGCAGCAGAACATTTGCAAAAACGATGGGCGCCGGAGGCGTTTCAGGAAGAGGCAAAGAAAAGCTGCAATAGCCTTTTTTGTTTCGGTTAAAAAAATAAAATGCAACCTTTTCCGCTTGCGGCACGTCTAATAGTTGAAGAGAAAAATCATTTACAAGAAAAACAACGGGAGGAGGGGCAAATGTGATACAGCTTGTCAGAAGAGCAAAGAAAAAAGATGATCAGGCTTTTATAGAGCTGATTGACCGATGCAAAGGGGATCTTTATAAAGTGGCTAGAAGTTATCTGAATAATGAAGAGGACATTGCGGATGCGATTCAGGAGACGGTCATAGATTGTTACGAGAAGATTGGAAGCCTCAGGGAGGCAAAATACTTTAAAACATGGCTGACAAGGATCCTGATCAATAATTGTAATGACATCTTAAGATGTGGAAGGAGGGAGTGTCCTTTGGAGGAAGCAGCACAGATCAGAGGAGAGAGCAGGGAGTTGGAGAGATGTGAGTTTGAAGACGTTCTGGATGCGTTGGATGAGAAATATCGGATTATTCTTGTGCTGTATTATGGTGAGGGATTTAAAATACGGGAGATTGCACAGATTCTGGAATTGGAAGTGAATACTGTAAAGTCCAGGCTTTCTAGAGGAAGAAAGCAGTTTGAACACATGTATTGTATGGAACCGAGTATGCAGAGGGGGTAATGCAGATGAAGAAAGAATTTGATAAAGAAGTAAAGAAAAAACTGAGGGAAGAGGTAACCGTTCCGAAATGCGTAGATGAGGGAATCCAGAGAGCATATGATATGATCGGGATTTCCGGTGAGAAAAAGGTAATACGGCGAAGAAAGAGAATCTGGCCGGCAGCTGCGGCAGTTGCCGCGTTGACAGCAGGGATTTCCATTACAGCAGTAGCAGTGAATTATTATCTGAAAGTTCATCTGAAAGAAGAGGGACAGGTTCTGAAATATTATATTGAAGTGGATAAAGAGCAGAAAGAAGCGCACCAGATTGAAGTGAATCCGACGTATCTTCCAAAAGGATTTGAAGCAGAACAGGCAGAAGAGGGGGCGCCAAAGAAAATCTACGGGACAGTGGAGGGAGATAGTATTTCCATTATCTCTTATAATGCGGCAGAACTTTATCGAATGTCGCAGCTCGAGGAGAATGTTTTTGTCGAATATCGGAAAGACAGCTATACCGCAGTCGAGGGAGAACAGAAGTTAGATCTGTTTACGAGAAAAAATGAAAAAGTAGACAGCGACAGGGAGATTACAGATGTATATCTGTTTAGTGAAGAAGAGGGATATGGAGTCTGGATTTGGAGTGAGAGCAGTCTAGAGCAGGAAGAACTAGTGAAAATTGCAAACGGGCTGGAGATTACTGTCTTAGAGGAAACTGTTCCATATCCGTCTGAGGCGGAAATTGCAGAAGAACGGGAAAAAGACAAAGATGCAGCCAAAAAAGCCGAAGCAGATCAGGAGTATCGGAGCAGCAATGGGGTTTCAGAAGAATTGGTTTATCAGGTTGGCGAAGAAGTAAAAGACACAACGAGAGATGTGATGGCAGAGTCAGATCCGGATTATCTGAGTGAAGTGGAGGATATCAGATTTACTGTTCTTAGTACAGCAGTGTCAGATACACTTTCAACAGATATATTTTCGCAGCAATATTTTACAACAGACATGGAAAACTGGATGAACGAAGACACGTCGCTAAAAGCACACCAGAGATATCGGCTTGGAGAAGAGGAAGGACAGACGACTCTTGATGCACTGACAGACAAAGAGGCAGAGACGGTGAATTCAAAGTATGTCATCGTGAAGATGAAAGCGAAAAACGCATCTGCATTTCAGACAGACTGGAATAAGGAAGAAGGTGTGTCAATTGCGCCGATACTTACCGCGATGCAGGAAGGAGAAGCGGGAAAGCTTGTGTATCCGCAGGAAACATTCTGGTCGGCAAATGAAGGATATGATCTCCAATGGGGAGCAGAAAGAGGAGGATCATTCCCAATTTATTTTGACAAGCCATATTTTACAGAGGGAATCAAGGGAGTAAAATCAAGGCTGTTCTGTCCGCTTGCTCCGGGGGAGGAAATGGAATATACATTAGTCTATGTGGTAGACGAAGATCAGCTTTCAAATATGTATCTGCATTTTTATCCGCAAAATGAGATGGAGATGAATGGAGAGTATCTGACAACTCCGTATGTGGATATCAGCCAGTAAAGAAAGCAGACAGAAATCTGAATGAAAGATTCAGATGATAAAAAAGAACTTGTGTGGATGGGAGAAAAGAAAGAAAAATCTCCATCGCATAAGTTCTTTTTTGTTACAAAAATATTACAAAGACTACACTTTTTCTTGTGATTTTTAAAACTTTATTGTATTATATATAGGATAATGGAAAAAAATAGATATAGAATCAAATGAAATAAACAATAGATGAGAAACGGGTGAATGAATTTTGATCAAAGATAATCAGAAACATTTTAACCGGATGCATGTTGTGCTGGATGCATGTGTGATTATTTTTTCTTATGTTCTGGCATGGTATCTTCGGTTTAAGAGCGGACTGTTTCAGCAGGATCCGTGGTTTTTATCTCTTCATGAATATATGGGAGCACTTCTCTACATTGTTCCGGGCTATTTAATGTTGTATTATTTATTCCAGCTTTATACGCCGAAGCGGGTACGTGGACGGAGACTGGAAGCATGGAATATTCTGCAGGCAAACACGATCGGGCTGATGGTGTTCACATTCGTGTTGTATATTATAGAGCAAGCAAATTTTTCCAGAAAAATGATCGCGATTTTTTTCTGCGTGAATATTGTGACAGAGATTTTTATGAGAAATCTTGTGCGGCATTTCCTGCGGGATATGCGGAAGCGCGGTTATAATCAGAAACATATGATTTTGATTGGATACAGCCGGGCAGCGGAGCAATACATTGACCGGATCAAGGCAAATCCAGAGTGGGGATACACCATCCGGGGAATTCTGGATGACAATCAGCCGAGAGGAATGGAATATAAGGGTGTCAAGGTGATTGGTACGATTGAAAATCTAAAGATCATCCTGCCGCAGAATCGTTTGGATGAGATTGCGATCACACTTGGAATTAATGAGTATTCCAAGTTGGAATCCATTGTTGCAATGTGTGAAAAATCAGGAGTGCATACGAAGTTTATTCCGGATTATAATCACATCATTCCGACCAAACCGTACACGGAGGATCTTTTGGGACTTCCGGTCATCAATATCCGCCATGTACCACTCAGCAACACATTGAACCGATGGATGAAGCGATTGATGGATATTTTCGGAGCCATCGTCGCAATTATTTTATTCTCTCCGGTGATGCTGCTTGCAGCAATCCTTGTCAAGACGACATCAGAAGGACCGCTGATTTTCAAGCAGGAGCGTGTGGGACTTCACAACAGACCATTTTATATGTATAAATTCCGATCAATGGTTGTGCAGGATAAAGCAGCAGAGAAAGGAAAGTGGACCGTCCAGAATGATCCGCGCGTGACACCGATCGGCAAATTTATGAGAAAGACAAGCATCGACGAACTTCCGCAGTTGTTCAATGTCCTGAAAGGTGAGATGAGCCTTGTGGGACCAAGACCGGAACGACCGTTTTTTGTAGAGAAATTTAAAGAAGAGATTCCGCGCTACATGGTCAAACATCAAGTACGCCCGGGGATTACTGGGTGGGCACAGATCAATGGCTACCGGGGGGACACTTCTATTATGAAGCGAATCGAATATGACTTGTATTATATTGAAAACTGGACTATCGGGTTGGATATTAAAATATTGATTTTGACGTTCTTTAAAGGCTTTATCAATAAAAATGCATATTAGTAAGGAGATTATAGATGGGAACAAAGAGACCGTCCGGGAGACGATATCCGGAAGATGAAAGAGAGATGAGAGCAGCAAGATCCGCCTCGGAGCGGAGACGACGTGCGCTGGAGGAGAAGAGACGGGCGAAGAAGAAAAAGAGGAGAAGAAGAATCGGTATTTTAGTGGCTGAAGTGATTATCCTCAGTGTATTGTGTGTTTTTGCATATGCGACAGTAAAGATGGACAAGCTTGATTTCAATTTTCTGGATGAAGATAAGCTGGAAGTATATAAGGACACCGGACCGTATACAAATATAGCGCTGTTTGGTCTTGATGCCAGGGAAGGTGAGAGCATTGAGAGCGGTGTGCGAAGCGACAGTATGATGATCGCCAGCATCAATAATGAGACGAATGAGGTAAAAGTCGTTTCTATTTTCCGAGATACACTGTTAAAACAGCAGGACGGTACGTTTGACAAGGCGAATGCGGCATATTCGTATGGAGGGCCGCAGGAGGCGATTGCACTTCTGAACCGAAATCTGGATCTGGATATTAAAAACTACATGAGTGTGGACTTTAAGGCGCTCTCGGATGTGATCGATGCACTCGGTGGAATGGAATTGGAACTGACTGCAGAGGAAGTCGTACATATGAATAATTACTGTGTGGAAACTTCAGAAGTGACTGGCAAAGATTACGAGAGAATCGAGCCGGAAGTGGCAGGAACTTACCATTTAAATGGTGTGCAGGCGACATCCTACGCCAGAATCCGTGCCACAGCGGGAGGAGATTACAAGAGAGCGGAGCGCCAGCGGCTTGTGATCGAGAAGATTGTAGAGAAAGCACAGAAGGCAAATTTAAAAACATTGGATAAGATTATAGACGTCGTATTTCCGCAAGTATCCACGAGCTTTTCTTCTAAAGATCTGATTGGGATTGCAGCGAATGCACTCTCTTATCAGTTGGGAGAGACACAGGGATTCCCATATAGTATTGCAGATACAGATGTAGTGGATGGATATGAAGGCTCTTATGTAGTTCCTTCAGATTTTGACGGGGATGTCAAAAAGCTGCATGAATTTTTGTTCAATGAGAAAGACTATCAGGTATCGGATACGGTCAAGGAAATCAGCCATGAGATTGACGTGATGTCAGGAGCAATTGTAGAAGATGGATATACCGATGAGTATGGAACCGATGAAGGATATTCGGAAGAACCATACGGTGGTTATGAGTCTGACGGTTACGAGACCGATGTTTATGAAAGTGAAAATTACGAAGGCTCTTACTAAGAAGAGAAAAAGAGCAGGAAGACAGGGGACACAAGTGTAATAATGTTAGAAGAAAGAAGAAAAAGAGCTGATGTCATTATTCCGGTCTATAGGCCGGATGAAAAATTAAAAAAACTGTTGGAAGGGTTAAGAAAACAGACGCATTTGGCAGAGCATATTTTTCTGATCCATACAAAGACAGAGGGAGTCCCGTTAGAGTGGTGTAAAGAATACGAAACAGTACAGGTTATAGAAATCAGGCCAGAAGAGTTTGATCATGGAGGAACAAGACGGATGGGCGCAGAACTGTCTGACGAGGAATTCCTGATTTTTATGACACAGGATGCAGTGCCGCAGGATCAGTACTTGATCGAAAAACTGATGGAACCTTTCCAAGACCAAAAAGTCGGAGCAAGTTATGCAAGGCAATTGCCGGATAAAGACTGCCGGATGGTGGAATGCTATACGCGAAGCTTTAATTATCCACAGGAAAGCAGAATAAAAACGATTGAGGATGTGGATAAACTTGGAATTAAGACGTTCTTCTGTTCAAATGTATGTGCCGCTTATAAAAAGTCAGTTTATAAAGAAATGGGGGGATTTGTACCGCGGGCGATCTTTAATGAAGATATGATTCTGGCAGGGACAATGATAAAGGCAGGATATGGCATCGCATATGCGGCGGATGCAAAAGTAATCCACTCTCACAATTACAGTGGGAGACAGCAGTTTCACAGAAATTTTGATCTTGCAGTTTCGCAGAAAGATCATCCGGAGATTTTTGCTGGGATCTCATCCGAGAGCGAGGGAATCCGCCTTGTGATTTCAACAGTCAAATATTTGCTGAAAAATAAGAAAGGGATGGAAATTCCCGGTCTGATTGTACAGAGTGGGTGCAAGTTTCTGGGATATAAACTGGGGCTGCATTATGAGAAGCTGCCGGAATGGCTTATTTTGCGCTGCACGATGAATAAAACTTACTGGAAATCACAAAAAAACGCATAAAGTCATTGTAGTTCGCTGATAAGTGCGATATGATAAAAGATAGCTTACGGATAAAAACATAGAAGAACAGTTGTAGGAAAAGAAGAAAGGATACAATTATGACACAGAGACAGTCAAGAAGAAGACGTGCAAGGAGAAGACGGAAGCATGGATTTTCCACATGGTCACTGGGAAAGAAGATTTTATTAGTTTTTGTCAGTGCATTGCTTTTGATGATCACGGTAGGTGTTGTCTATGCGGCAGATAAGCTTGGCAAACTTGAGCAGACGAAGCTGGACACAAAGAAATTGAGTATTTCAGATGAAATTGATCTTGGAGATGGATATACGAATCTTGCATTGTTTGGACTGGATTCCAGAGATGGGGAGTTAGGCGAAGGTGTCAGAAGTGACAGTATTATCATCGCAAGTCTGAACAATAAAACAAAAGAGATTAAGATGGTTTCTTTATACCGTGACACGCTGTTAGAACTGGAAGACGGAAGCCTGAACAAAGCGAACTCGGCATATGCATTCGGAGGCCCAGAAGAAGCGGTCGCGATGATCAATAAAAATCTGGATCTGAATATTGAGGATTATATTGCAGTGAATTTCAACGCACTTGTCGATGTCATCGATGCACTTGGCGGCATGGATGTGACATTGTCTGATGCGGAAGTAGTGCATATGAATAATTATTGTGTGGAGACTTCGGAGGTGACAGGAAAGTCTTATACAAAGATTGAACCAGAAGTTGCAGGAACGTATCACCTAAATGGAGTGCAGGCGACATCGTACGCACGTATCCGCTACACAGCCGGAGGAGATTTTGAAAGAACAGAGCGTCAGCGTTTTGTTCTGGAACAAATAGCGGAGAGTGCAAAAAAGGTAAGTTTTTCTTCGTTGAATTCCATCATGGATAAAGTATTCCCTCAGGTGGCAACAAGTATGGAACTTGGGGAAATGTTAAAGTATGCCAAAATAGGAACCAGTCTTAAGATTGGCGCTACGAAAGGATTCCCGGAAGCCAATACGAGTGATACACTAAGTGGTGTCGGAAGTGTAGTAATTCCAGACAGTCTGATCCAGAGTGTCAGAGAACTGCATGAATTTTTATTTCCGGATCTGGAGTATGAAGTGTCTTCCACTGTGACCGCGATAGATGAAAAAATAAGAAATAAATCTTTAGACCGTTCGGATGGATCTGATTTTGTGGAAGATGAAGTAAACTTCTATTCGGAACCGCAGTATTATGAGTATGGAAGTCCGGAACAGGATGTATGGACTGGCGGAGAGACTCAGACACCAGATTATGGAACAGGAGATTCTTCGGGAAGTATCGAGGGATCAGGAACTGGAGAATCAGGTTTGCCGGGAGGTGACGGAACCATTTCACCGGACGGAGGTGGAAGTGATCTCGGCGGTGGAGATGTAGGAGACAGTATGGGAGGCGGAGAGACTGGCGGTGTTGATACCGGAACCGGTCAAGAGATGACGCAATAACAAGAAACATACGATAAAGAGGATAAGAGGATGAAGATAGCAAAGAAAACAGCAGCATTTTTATTGGTATTATTTCTGGGAATCCAATGTATGCCGTTGACTGCACTGGCGGCGGACGGAACATTGTCATTCTCAGATCCTACTGCAAAAGCAGGAGAAACGATAGAAGTAACTGTCAAGATCAACACAGCAGAGGGACCGATCGGGGACGGTCAGGTACAGGTTACCTATGATCCGACCTATCTGGAATTTGTCAGTGGAGTCAATGCAACTGGAGAAGCAGGAACGATTACGCTTTCTGCATCCGGAAATGGGATAGATTCTGAACTCGCATACAGCATGACCTTCAAGGCTTTGGCAGAGGGAGAGACAACTTTGCAGGCAGTGGGATATACAGCGTATACGTTTGGCGGTGAAGAGTTGAATCTGACACTTGGGACATCTGCGGTTAAGATTGAAGCGGGAGATGGCACACAGCCGGCCGCTGCACAGCAGCCAGGCACACAGACTATGATTGAGATGGATGGAAAGCAGTATTTTATTGCAGATGATATTCCAGAAGCGCTGATCCCGGAAGGATATGAGAAGAGCCAGCTCACATATGAGGGAAGCCCACATACAATCCTTGTGCATACCGGAAGCGGTCAGAAGATGATTTATTTGATGGATACGCAGGGTGAGGGAAACCTGTTTTTATATGATAGTGAGACAGATCATTTCTCTGCGTTTGAAAAGATAGACTTATCAAGTGATTCGTATATTCTGATCACAGATGACAAAGAAAGTGCAAATATTCCGGAAGATTATGAGGAAACAACAATTCAAATCAATGGGAAAGTATTTCCTGCATGGCAGAATGTAGTTGACACAAAATTGGCTGATTTCTGTCTGGTATATGCAGTGGATAATGCTGGTAAAAAAGGGTTATACCAGTACGACAGCACACAGAAGACCTACCAGAGATTTCTTCCTCCAACGGCAGAAAAAGAGAAACAAGATGGTTCTGTTGCAAATAAGGTGACAACATTTGTAGAGGAGAATCTTCCGAAAATCATGGTAGGGGCCTGGGGAGTTTTCCTGATGATGTTGCTGCTCATTGTGATCCTTGCTGTAAAACTTCGCCATAGAAATGAAGAACTGGATGATTATTATGATCAGGAATATGACGAAAATCCGCGTGCAGGGAGAGGGTTCTCGTCAGAGGATTATGATGAGTCCGACGATGATGACTATGATTACGAAGAGGATTATGACGAGTCTGACGACGATGACTATGATTACGAAGAGGATTATGATGAGTCTGACGACGATGACTATGATTACGAAGAGGATTATGATGAGTCCGAGGAAGATGACTATGCTTATGAAGATGCTTATGACGAGTCCGAGGACGATTATGACGATGACTATGATTACGAAGAAGACTATGAGTCGGAAGATGCTTATGATGATTTGTTAGATTATTATGATGATGACGATGATTATGAGTTGGAGCGGGAGATTCTGGACGAAGATGAAGGATTTTTCGATAAGAGAAGCGGTAAAAAAAGAGGAATCGATTTAATCTAACCAGTAGTGTAGAAAGAAAAGTTTCAATGAAAGGGGAGTACGAATCATGAAGATGAAGAAAGTAAAAGCAGTTTTAGCAGCATTTGCGCTGATTGCTATGATGCCGTTTCAGGTAATGGCAGCAGATGGAAGTATTATGTTTTCTGATCTGACAGAAGAAACGGGAAGAAGCGTAAAGACAGGTGAGACGGCTGAAATTAAATTTGCGGTAGCCTCTACAGCAGGTGCGATTGGAGAGGCCAATGTCACTTTGACTTATGATGCCAGCGCGCTGCAGTTTGAGGGCGCAGAAGGTGTCACAGAGGGAAGTGAAAAAGGATCGCTGGTCTATACGGGAAAAGGGGATGGAACAGCAGCAGAATTAAGAACAACTCTGAAATTTAAAGTATTAAAAGCAGGAGATTTGTCGATCCATGTCGCATCTTACCAGGTGACCTCCAGTGTGGGAGCACAGCTGACTGAAGTGGAAACAGGAAGTTCTGCAATCACAGCACTTCCAGGGGAGACAGAGGTGGCAGAGCAAACTGGCAGCGAACAGCAAGGACAGACGACAGGAGAAGCAATTGAGATTTCAGATACATACAAGATCACGCTTCTCACAGAAAAGCCGGATACCGAACTGCCGGAGAATTATGTAGATACAGAATTGACATTGAATGGAAAATCTTATCCGGTATGGCAGGATGAGAATAAATCTTCTTCTTATTACATCGTCTATGCAGAAAACAGTGATGGTGAAAAACAGTTATATCAGTATGATTCAAAAGAGGGAACTTACCAGAGATTTATTGCGCCGGAGACAAAAAAAGACAGCGCATCGGGAATCAAAGGGAAGATCAAAGGTGTGTTGGAAGGACATCTGATGCAGGCAGTTATCGGAGTGGCTGCGGTTGTCGCATTCCTTCTTCTGATGGTGTTGATTCTTGCAATTAAATTGCACAGACGCAACCGAGAACTGGATGAGATGGAGCTGTTCGGTATGCAGGAAGACGATGATTTTGAAAATGACCTTTCAGACTATGAAACAGATGCTGATGAGGCTGAGTTTGATGACGATTATGATGAATATGAAGAGGATGATTACGAAGAGGATTACGATGACGAAGACGACTTTGATGATGAGGACGACTTCGAGGATGACTTTGATGATGAGGAAGATCGCTCTAAGACATTTTCCATGGACTTCATTGATCTTGATTAAGAATACATTTTAGTATGAGAATCTAATACTGTGCAATCATGACAGGATAAAAGCTGTTGTGGAACAAAAAATTATGAAAATGTGTGCATAGATAAAATCTGTGAAACAGTTTTCTAGTGTAATTTTGTTCTGCGGCAGCTTTTCTATTTGAGAAAATGCTTTACAAAATTCGATATTCTTGCTACAATACAACACGAAAATGCAAAAAAAACGGATGTTTGTGCAAAAAAGGAGGACTTATACCATGTGTGGGATTGTAGGATATATAGGAAATGAACAGGCGGCACCGATACTGTTAGATGGATTATCCAAGTTGGAATACCGAGGATATGATTCTGCGGGGATTGCTGTCTATAACGGAGCGGAGATCGCAGTTGCAAAGTCTAGAGGAAGATTACATGTGTTGAGTGAATTGACACAAGAGGGGAAAGGTCTTCCGGGGACAAGTGGGATTGGGCATACGAGATGGGCGACACATGGTTCACCATCGGATCAGAATGCACATCCACATGTCAACAAGGAAGAAAGTATTGTGGTAGTACATAATGGAATTATTGAGAATTATTTGAAACTCAAGAAGAAATTAGAGAAAAAAGGATATGAGTTCCAATCGGAGACAGACACGGAAGTGATCGCGCATCTTTTGGATGATTATTACAAAGGCAATCCGTTGGAGGCGATTACAAAGATCATGCATCGAATGGAAGGCTCTTATGCACTTGGAATTTTGTTCAAAGATCATCCGGGAGAACTTTACGCTGTGAGAAAAGACAGCCCGCTGATCGTAGGGCGTACAGACGGTGGAAATATCATTGCATCTGATGTTCCCGCTGTCTTGAAATATACAAGAGATGTGGTGTTTATTGAAAATGAGGAGATTGTAAAGATGACAAAAGAAGAACTGTCATTTTTTACAGCGGATGAAGAACCAATTGAGAAAACAACAACAAGAATTGAGTGGGATGTAGATGCGGCAGAAAAGGGCGGATATGAGCATTTTATGCTGAAAGAAATGTATGAACAGCCAAAAGCAATTACAGATACTGTTGCACCGAGGATCAAAGAAGAACAGATTGTGATTGAAGAATTAGGTATGAGTGATGAGGAAATCAAAAGCATTCAAAAAATTATGATCGTTGCCTGTGGATCAGCATATCACGCAGGTGTTACGAGCAAGTACATTTTTGAAGGGCTGGCAAGAATTCCGGTCGAGGTAGATGTTGCATCGGAATTTCGATATCGGGATCCAATCCTTGGAGAAGGTACACTTGTACTGATCATCAGTCAGTCAGGAGAAACGGCGGATTCACTGGCGGCATTGCGCGAAGCAAAGAGAAAAGGAAGTAAGGTACTTGGGATTGTCAATGTTGTGGGAAGTTCGATTGCAAGGGAAGCGGACAATGTGATGTATACATGGGCAGGACCGGAGATTGCAGTCGCTACTACGAAGGCATATTCCTCTCAGCTTGCAGCACTGTATCTTCTTGCAATGAAATTTGCGGGTGTGAGAGGAAAAATAGCACCAGAATTACAGAGAGAAATGTTGTCAGATTTAAGAAAACTTCCGGAACAGGTAGAAGTACTCTTAAAGCAACAGGAGAAAGTTCAGAAATTTGCAAACAGATATCTGGCTGCAAAGGACATATTTTTTATCGGGCGTGGAATTGACTATGCGATTTCGATGGAGGGATCCTTAAAGTTAAAAGAGATTTCCTATATCCATTCAGAAGCCTATGCGGCAGGAGAATTGAAACATGGAACGATTTCTCTGATCGAGGAAGGAACACTTGTGGCAGCGGTATTGACACAGGAAGATCTGTACAAGAAAATGATCAGCAATATGGTTGAGGTAAGGACGAGAGGTGCTTTTGTTCTTGCAATTACAAATGAAGGCAATACGGAAGTAGAGAGAGCCGCCGATTACGTTCTCTATATCCCGAAAACAAATAAATACTTTACAAATTCACTTGCGATCATTCCGCTGCAGTTATTTGGATATTATGTGTCAGTCGGAAGAGGGTGCGATGTGGATAAGCCGAGAAATCTCGCGAAATCGGTGACAGTAGAATAAACAAGATCTAAAAACACTTTTTTTTAACGAAGAGAACACAATTCCATCACAAATATCGCTTATACTGATAATCACAAAAGCGAAAGAATATGTGAAAAGGAAGGGAGACTTGTTTATGGATAATCAATATAATTATAATACACCAAATGATCAGTTTCAAAATCAGGCAACGGGGAATGGAGGACCGGATTTTCATTTCGGACAGACAGACCCGGATTTTTCTCACAGAAAAAAAGAAAAGAAACCGCGAGATCATAAAAAAGCAGCGAAAATTGCAGGAGGGCTCTGTTTTGCAGTTGCATTTGGCGTGATTGCAAGTGCGGCGTTTCAGACAACAAATTTCGTGGGAAATGCTCTTTTCGGAGAAAAAGTAAAGACAGAAAAATCTTCTGAGAAGAAGGTCGACAGTACATCTTTGACAAGAACATCAAGCACAGTGACATCTGATGTGTCAGAAGTAGTAAACAGTGTGATGCCATCGGTTGTATCTATCACAAATATGAGTGTACAGCAAGTACAAAGTTTCTTTGGAGGAACAAGCAGTCAGGAAGTACAAAGCAGCGGTTCAGGAATCATTGTCGGACAAAATGACACAGAACTTTTGATCGCGACAAACAATCATGTTGTGGAAGGAAGTACAACATTGACTGTCAGCTTCATCAATGAGTCAAGTGCAGAAGCAAAGATTAAAGGAACAGATGCATCAAGAGACCTTGCAGTCATTGCGGTTCCACTGGAGAACATCGAAGAAGAGACGATGGGAGAAATCAAAGTAGCAACCTTGGGAGATTCCACAAAGCTTCAAGTAGGGGAGCCGGTAATTGCAATTGGAAATGCACTTGGTTATGGACAGTCAGTGACAACAGGAATTGTCAGTGCATTGAACAGACAGATTGATATGGAAGGATTTGATGCAGAATTGATTCAGACAGATGCTGCAATCAATCCGGGAAACAGTGGTGGAGCCCTTGTCAATGCGAATGGAGAGGTGATCGGAATCAATACAGTGAAAGTAAGCAGCGATGCGGTAGAGGGAATGGGATATGCAATTCCAATTTCTGATGCAAATGAGACGATCACAACTTTGATGAACAAAGAAACAAGGGAGCAGGTACCGGAAGATGAGAGAGGATTTTTAGGAGTTGAAATCACAAACGTGGAGGCAGAAAGTGCCGAATTATACGGTATGCCGACCGGTGTTTATATCAGAAATGTCATCGAAGGAACCGGAGCGGAGAAAGCAGGACTTGTGCGTGGCGGAGTCATTACAGAGCTTGACGGAAGCAGTGTAGACAGTATGACAACACTCCAGAATTTACTTTCTTACTACCGTGTGGGAGAAACTGTGACACTGACGGTAGAGATGCCGGGAAAAGACGGTTCATATGAGGAAAAAGAAGTGGAAGTTGTCTTGAGTGAAAAACAGACTGAAACAGCAATTCCAAAGAGATAAGAAAAGAAAATAATAAAAAAGAGCATCCTTCAGAAAACGAAAACATTTCCATGAATGGTTTTCTTAGAAGGATGCTCTTTCTCTTTTAGAATGTTATTCAGTGTCGCACTTGAAGCAAGATTTCATATCAAATTCAGGATTGAACGCATAGAAGTTTTTGCTGTCCAAATGATCTTGAACGATTCGGAGACTTTCACCGAAACGCTGATAATGAACAATCTCACGTTCCCGTAGAAAACGGATTGGTTCGCAGATTTCAGGATCTTTCACCAACCGGAGAATATTGTCGTAAGTGGTTCGAGCTTTCTGCTCTGCGGCCATATCTTCATGGAGGTCAGTGATTGGATCCCCTTTGGATTGGAAATAAGTTGCAGTCCAAGGTGTTCCTCCGGCAGACTGAGGCCAGAGTGCGAGAGTATGGTCGACATAATATTTGTCAAAGCCAGATTCTTTGATCTGTTCCGGAGTCAGATCTTTCGTCAGTTGGTATACGATTGCGCAGATCATTTCCATATGAGCAAGCTCGTTAGTACCATGATGTTATCGGTAATATAAACAAACAAAAAGTTAGGATTTTATAGGGACTTTTGGATATAGGGTAAGCTCAAAAGTTGCGACATCACACATTCCTTTCGGGTTCCGCGTCAATTTTTTGTATTCGATCCTATCAATCACTTCTTTAAGAGCCGAGTTCTTCGCATCAGGAGTAAGCGTCCAATATATTTCTAACAGTTGCTTACAAGTCGGTACAAAGCTTTTCCAGTTATTATATTTTATTTTCTCTTCTTCCAGTTCATTTTTCAAGACCTCAATGCTATGATCCACTTCCTGCATCTGCTTTTCCAAAGCCTTCGAACGGTCCAGGAAAACATCGGTGCTGTAAATACCTTGCTCTAAAAGCGTATAGATTCGTTCTTGCTGCTTATTTAGGTCGGTACGGTGTAAAATCGCGTTATGGAGCAATTCTTCCTTCTGTGGGACGAGAGAGGGCACAGAGGGCACATCTGCTTCGTATCCGCGCACAATGTCTTCGAGAGCGTACAGAACTTCTCTCTCTATTACTTCCACTGCACTCCCGACAGTAGGACAGCCTCTTGTTTTGCACATCAGCACATCATAAGGAGCGCCGCGCTTAGAAGTAGAAGCAGGTCTGCGTTGCAATTTATGACCACACTCAGAGCAGACAAGAATACCGGAAAGAGGGTTTTTTACAGCATAAGAAGAAGGATTGCGAGGAGTGCTTACACGGAACCTCTCCTGTGCTTTCAAGAACAAATCATGAGGGATTAATGGATCGTGGAGGCCGGCTACCTCTATGTATTCATCTGCACGCGGGCGAGTGCGGACGGAAGAACCGTTTACAATTTTCGTCACGACTTTGCGCCTGCCGTAAAATACTTTTCCGTCATTCGCTGGATTCCGGAGAAACTCTCGAAGAAAGCTTTCGGTAAACCTCCCGCCGGTCCGAGATTTTATATTGCGTGCCTCTAGATAATCAGAGATATATCCCAAACCTCGCTTTTCATCGCAAAAAAGATGGTAGATTAATTCTGCAATCGGACGTTCCTGATCGTCAAATTCGAGGCTCCAACCCTTTTGATTTACCAACTTATAACGGCGATAACCATAGGGAGCAGAATTATATGGCCACTTCCCTTCGCGGACTGCGGACATTACACCGCTTTTAAGTCTACGCTTAATGGTCTTATATTCCTGGCGGCTCATAAATAAGCCAAATTCAAAAAAGGTTTGATCTGATTCGCTGGAAGGGTTGTACGTTTTTTGCGGCGTGATGATCAATGTTTCGGAGTATTGGAAAGTACGTTGCACAATACCTTGATCCACAGTATCGCCACGAGCGAGACGTTCCACCTCCACAACAAGGACACCTTCCCACATCCCGGACTCCACTTCACGGAGAAGTTTTTGCATAACGGGACGAGCAGAAATGCTATCACCGGATACGATTTCGCGGTAAATGTCACCGATAGAAAGATTCATCTTTTTAGCAAGATCAAGAAGGATACATTCATGCCGGTTCAAAATCTCTTCGGTGGTCATAAAAGGGTTTTCGAGATCCTTACGACTCTTACGTAAATAAATTAAATAAGACATTATATCAATCTCCTTTGTAAATTATATTAAAAATGAGTACAAAAATAACAGCCATCGAATATATGTTCCGATTGCAAGGCTGTTTCGAAGATGATACAATATATTTGTTTAGGATAACTGTACATCTTCGGATGTATAATCAAAACCGTTCTTGTTGGCGCAGGAGCGGTTTTATTAGTTTAAGAAAAAAGCAATAAGCGCTTATTGCTGGTGATGATATCAGCCTTAGTATTATAATTTGCGAAATCAGCATCATGAGTTACAATAGCTGCATTTTGAGACTCTGCAATTTGCACAAGTAATGCGTCATTGAAATCATACGAAAATCCATAAAGATAGATTTTGTCTTGATCCATTGAATGAAAATTATCGTTGATAGGAGTGAAAATAGATAATATATCATTATTTACAATATCAAGGATTGCTTGCATACAAGACCGATAATCAGTTGTTTCACGGTAATCTTTTTTAAAATCAAAATCGCTGACTGTGTTATTTTGCTTTTTGTATAATTCGAATTGGAATCTAATACATCTATTTATGAATTCAGAAATTTGTATAGCAGGTAATAGCAATTTTGAGTTTTGGCGAAGCAATTTCGCGTATAATTCCTCATAGACACTCATAAAAGAAGCGCTCATCGTAGGATAAAATAGATGAATGAGTATGTTGGTATCTAATAATAATTTAGATTGATTTGTAGGTACAAAGCTACTGGCATGCATTTTACTCATTATCAATCACTTCTTTCACTGACTTTTCGAATTTTTCTTTGTTGGAATAATATTTTTTTGCATTGCTTATTACAAGATTTAGGGTAGAATTTTTTTCTGGAGGAAAATTCTTTAAAGTGAGGATTTTCTTAATATCGTCACCGGTATATTTTTCGTATAATTTTCCAATAGAATTATTTAAAAAAGGAGAAATCATACTTTCGACATTTGAAAAATCAAGAGTAATAGGT
>PPYF01612742.1_pt1 | contig 17175 bp, 18 predicted proteins | sample 1559871 | NCBI WGS metagenome assembly PPYF01 (sample SAMN08240021, study PRJNA423297) | Human gut metagenome, whole genome shotgun sequencing project.
AGGTGATCCACATCGCGCCGGTCAACACCAGCACCAGCGGCGACTGGGCGACGATCCCGGCCCACGGCGTTTGTACCGTCGCGCTAAACAGCGTGGCGGGTAAGGCAAAATCCATTACAAAAATATTAAGCAGCGAGACGTTTTTGTTATCTACCATCCCGGCCTTACCGGCCCAGAAGCCCAGCAGCATGATAACGAAAATCGGGGCAAGAGCATGAATAATCACATAAGTCATAAATCACCTGTAAATAAGATAGAGTACTGGCGCGATTGTTATTTTTTCTAAAAGCCGTCCCTACCCGGCGCGGTTATTACGCGCTCCGGGGGACGGCTTCCGGCAGGTTTTCTTCTACTACTTACGTACGAACGTCTTACCAGCTGGCGCGCATGCGATCGCGAACCAGTTGCGAGCTGCGGCGGTTTTCCGCGCCCAGGCGGCACTTCAGTGAGGCATCGGTGCGCGCATCAGCGATGGCGTCGCGCAGCGTGTTGCTGACCAACGACAGATCGTGATCGTCAGGGGCATCCGGATTATTAATATCCAGCAGGGCGGAGAGCAGGCCGAGCGTCGCATAGTTGCTGACGTCGTAGGCCATTGGCGGAATGGTAGCCGCCAGTTTCTGACATCGCTTTGCCGACGATCAGGCCAATTACCGGGTGGCCGGCCAAACGGGCTTTGGCATAAGCGCCAGCCGCCCCGGCCAGCGCCTGGTGAATGCCGAAAGCTTCTTCGCGGCGGCCATAGGCCTGGCTTGGCACATCGATCACGGCGACGATCGGCCGTTTGACTGGCTGGTCGGCGTCGGCGGCAATGGTTTCATTAACCACTTTCGCCAGCGTCCAGCCTTCCAGCAGGCCAACTTCGCCGCCGGCGGCGCGCGGGTAGTGGTTGTTAGCATCCGGGACCACGGCGATAAAACGCACGTTTTCGCCATTAATCTGGCCGTCTGCCACCTGGACGGAAGGGCACAGGCCGCTCATCAGCGGCGCGTCGGGCGCCAGTTTGTTCAGCCACAGCGCGGCGCGGTTTGGGAACTGACTCATTATTTATCCTCCCGGGCAAAAAGCTGTTTAATCTGCGCGGTATCCGCCTGCTGGCGGGTGTCGAACTGGCTCAAGCGACGCAGATAATCGTCATAGTTGTCGCTGCGGTGCTGTACCGGTACGCCTTTGGCGATCGCCTCATTCATTGCGGTTTTAACGGCGTTAACGCCATCGTTAACCAGCGCGTCGACCAGTCCGCTGGCGGCGCGAATTTCGCCGCCGGTCATGCTCCAGATAAACGGCCGGTTGCGGGAGTCGTACTCTTCAATGCCGGCTTCCTGCTCGATAACCTGCGGGCCGTTGAGGCCGAGACGGGCTTCACGAGTGACAATGAGATAGCTGCACAGCGCGGCGGCGATAGACATACCGCCAAAGCAGCCGACGGTGCCGGCGATGATGCCGACTACCGGCGTGTAGCGGCGCAGATCGACAATCGCCGCGTGAATATCAGCGATGGCGGCCAGACCGAGGTTGGCCTCCTGCAGACGTACGCCGCCGGTTTCGAGGCACAGCACCGCCTGCGTCGGGATACCGTTGCGGTTATCTTCCGCCGCCAGCTCCAGCGCGGCGGCCATTTTGGCGCCGGACACTTCGCCCATACTGCCTCCCTGGAAGGTGCCCTCGATGGCAATCACCACCGCAGGCTGGCCGTTGATCGTGCCTTTGGCGACCACCATACCGTCGTCGGACTGCGGGACGATGCCCTGGGCGCCGAGCCACGGCGACATAATACCGTCAAACGGATCCAGCAGTTCGCGGTAGCTGCCGTCGTCCAGCAGAGCGTGGGCGCGTTCGCGAGCGCGCAGTTCGATAAAGCTGCGATCGTTACGCATGAGCGGCCTCCTCAAAAACCTGTTCAATACGAATACGGGCGACGCCCGGCGTGGCGCCGAAGTCGTGGATAATCAACTGCCCGGCGGGCAGGCCGTTGATCAGGTTCAACCTGTCGAACAGCGCCTGCCAGCGCGCCTGGCTGTTATCCACTGAGGTGGTGATCTGTACGTTGAGCGTGGCGCTCTGTGCGGCGGTATAAAGTACTTCCATATCGCCTGAACCCACGACTCCTGCCAGCGCTCGGCCGCTGAGGGCGCGGCTGGCAGGAAATGACAATGTAATCTGTTCCATAACATCCTCTGAATGCGTTAGCCGGCAACTCTGTCGAGAAACAGGGTGGCGGCAAGGAGATCGGCGGCGCCTCCCGGCGAGGCGTTTAGCGCCAGCATGATTGCGTCCAGGCAGGCCAGGGCGGCGCGCCCGGCGAAACTGGCGCAACCGCCAGCCGCCAGCACCTCACAAGCGCCTTGCTGCATGGCCTGCAGCCCGGCCATACCGGCGCGCGACAGCACGCAGGTATCGCTCAGCGAGGTCATGATGGCCATCAGCGCATCAAGCTGCGCCTGCGGCTCACTGGCGCCTCGCGCCCGGCTGTGCTGCAGTTGCGGCAGCGCCAGGCGGGTGATATGCGGGAAACCACACTGCGCTTCCTCGCGGGCGCCTGGCACCTGCCAGCGGCGGCTGGCGCGAAGCCCTTTACTAAAGCTTTTCGGCGCGAAGCCGTCGGGCAGGCGGGCGAGGGCGGCGGCCGCGTCGGCGATCGCCTGTGACTGACCCTCTCCACCCAACATCGCCACCGCGCTGACCAGCAGGCCTAGCGCCCAGATAGCGCCGCGGTGGGTGTTAACCCCTCGCTGCGGCGAATCCCGAGATCTTCCGGGTAGACCACTTTGCCGCTCTGACGCAGCGCGGCGACGCGTTTGGCGTCCACACCAAGGCCGATATCGGTGATCCCGGCCACCGCGGCGACCATCGCCCGGCGCTCTTCAAGGCTCTCCGCACGGTACAGGTAGGCGATACCCTCTTCGGTCAGGACGTGGGTGACGTCATCACCATAAATCATTACCGGCGCCAGCGGCATGCCGGAGGTTTTCGCCACCTCAACTGCATCCAGCGTCTCAACGAAGGTTGGTTTCACGCCGGCCTGGAAGGTTTCGACCATCTGCACCACCAGCTTTTTCCCGCGCTGCATCGGGTCCGGCTCGGTGATCATATTGAGCCATGCCGGGGTGGCGTGGCGGCGACCGTGCGGGTCGTGGCCCATGTTCGGCGCGCCGCCGAAGCCGGAAAGACGGCCGCGGGTGACGGTCGAGGAGTTAGCCAGACCATCCACCTGCAGGGTTGAACCAATGAACATATCTACCGCGTACTGGCCCGCCAGCTGGCAGAAGGCGCGGTTAGAGCGCATCGAGCCATCCGGGCCGGTAAAGAAGATATCCGGGCGGGCGCGGATGTACTCTTCCATCCCCAGTTCGCCGCCGAAGCAGTGCACGCTCTCCACCCAGCCGCTCTCGATGGCCGGGATTAAGGTTGGATGCGGATTCAGGGTCCAGTGTTTACAGATTTTGCCTTTCAGGCCGAGCTGCTCGCCATAGGTCGGCAACAGCAACTCGATGGCGGCGGTATTAAAGCCGATACCGTGGTTAAGCGACTGCACCTGATGTTCCGCATAGATGCCCTTGATCGCCATCATCGCCATCAGTATGTGTTCTTGCTTAATCAGGCGCGGATCGCGGGTGAAGAGCGGTTCGATAAAGAACGGCTTGTCGGCAACCACCACGTAATCGATCCACGAGCCGGGAATATCGACGCGCGGCAGATCGCATTCGTCGTCCACCAGTTCGTTGACCTGGGCTATCACAATGCCGTCGTGGAAGGCGGCGGCTTCCACCAGCGCCGGGGTATCTTCGGTACTCGGTCCGGTATACAGGTTGCCTTTGCGGTCAGCTTTATAGCCGGCAATCAGCGCGACGTTTGGCGACAGATCGACGTACAGGCGCGAGTAGAGTTCGATATAGGTGTGGATGGCGCCGATTTCGAGCAGGCCATCTTCCAGTAGTTGCGAAATGCGCAGGCTCTGGGTGCCGGAGAAAGAGAAATCCAGCTTGCGGGCAATACCTTTTTCAAACAGGTCCAGATGCTCGCTGCGCCCGACGCTGGGCATAATCATATGCAGGTCGTGGATTTTTTGCGGATTAACTTCCGCCAGCATGCGCGAGAGGAAATCGGCCTGTTTCTGGTTGTTGCCTTCCAGCACAACCCGGTCGCCGGGGGCGAGCAGGTTTTCCAGTACGCTGACCAACTGGTCAGTCGGGATGACCTTACCTGGCATGTTCGCCTCGGCCAGCCGCCGCTGTTTTTCCGTTCGGCGACGGTTCCAGACCCGCCCCGTCGTTTGTTCGGCATTCATTAATAACCTCCTGATTCGACAAATCGTTTTGTTTGTCCTGGTGGAGATTAGTGTGCGACGCGAGGCTATGAGCATCAATTAAGCGCGGTGGCCGATCGTTAGCATCAGAGTAACGATTCCGCCGCAACGTTTGTGATGCGGATCAATAATACATAAGGCGTAGTGGTCTACGGAGAGAGTGTAGGGCAGGGAGCAGGCCGGCGAAGCGCCGGCCTGCGGAAGGACTACTGTTTACTGACATCGCTTAATAAGAAAGCGATACTCTGCCCGCCGCTGGTCTGCTCGAGGGCAATTTTGACGATAATCGTCAACGGCACCGAGAGCAGCATGCCAACCGGACCCAGCAACCATCCCCAGAAGATTAAGGACAGGAATACCACCAGCGTCGAGAGGCCCAGCCCGCGCCCCATGATACGAGGTTCGAGAATATTGCCGAATACCAGGTTGACGATCAGGTAGCCGGCAAGCACTACCAGCGCCTCGTACAGACCACCGAACACCAGCACCTGCAGGATCGGCGGAATGGCCGCCAGCACGGAACCGATATTGGGAATATAGTTCAGCGCGAAGGCCAGTAGCCCCCACATAAAGGCGAAGCGCACATCCAGCAGCACCAGCATGCCCCAGACCACCAGGCCGGTGATCAGGCTTATCGCAGTTTTCAGCACCAGATAATGCGATACGCTGTCGATGGCCCGCTGGATGGCGCCCATGCCTTCTACTGGTCTGGACATTAACTGCTGCAGCTTAGCGGGAAGCTGCGGCACCTCCAGCAGCATAAACACCACCGTCAGCAGCAGCAGAAAAATAGAGGACATGGCATTCGACAGCTGAGTGAGCAGGCTGGTGACCAGGGTCATTACGGCGTTAGGGTCGATGTACTTATTGAGCTCGACCACCGAAACGGTGAATCCCATACGCTGCAGCCAGGGCGCGATGGTTTGCATCGGCTCATAAAGATAGTTGCGATACTGCGGCAGGGTGCGCGCCAGCTCGTTGAGCGAGGTCCCCAGCGAGGCCAGCAGCACAATGGCTAACATAACAATCAGGCCAATCAGTAGCGAGATCGCCAGCACGCGCGGCACCCGGCAGCGGACCAGTAGCTGGACCAGAGGATTGATGATCACCGCCAGAAAAAGCGCCAGGATAAACGGGACGATTATGTCCGCCGCAAAGCGAATGCCGGTAAGGATGATCACCAGCATGCCCAACATGATGACCATCTTTAATCCGTTAAGTGTAATAATGGGTTTAGCCATAGGATCCCGACCTCAAACTTCCTTGCCTATTAACAGGTTGCGTTACATTAGCATAATGACGCTTTTTTGCAGAACAAACGCATTGAACAAAAACCGCGGCGTAAAGAATTGCAAAGTCTTTGAATTAAATGTAGCACTATGCTACAAATCTACCTGTGTTTAACTACTGAGGACAATTTTCATCCGCACCGGACGAGAAGCAACACCGCGGATAATTGTAATTTTATGGACAATCAGTTCAGGATGTATATTTTAAATCACCCCGCAGTATCCCTCACTTTTTCCCGTTTTGCCGGCGAACAGCACTGGCATTCGGCGCTATAGTCACCTTCTTTCTGCCTGAGCTGGCGCCAAGCGCACAGCGATATCTACGTCAGAAATTTTCCTGTTTACGTCTCGCGTAAACGGTAATGGATTATATTCTCAAGCAGGAGAAGGGATCATGTTTTATTGGATTTTATTAGCTTTAGCAATTATTGCTGAAATTACCGGCACCTTGTCTATGAAATGGGCAAGCGTGAGCGGCGGGCACACCGGCTTTATTTTAATGCTGGCCATGATTGCCCTGTCATATATTTTTCTTGCCTTTGCGGTTAAAAAGATTGCCCTCGGTGTGGCCTATGCGTTGTGGGAAGGGATCGGTATTTTACTGATTACCCTGTTCAGCGTGCTGCTGTTTGATGAGAGTCTGTCCCTGCTGAAAATGGCCGGCTTGACCACCCTGGTGATAGGGATCGTCTTAATTAAGTCCGGCACCCAGAAAAAAGCGTCTTCAAAGCAGGAGGTGGCCCATGCAGCAGTTTGAGTGGATCCACGCCGCCTGGCTGGCAATCGCCATTGTGCTGGAAATTATTGCCAACGTCTTTTTGAAGTTTTCCGACGGTTTCCGCCGCAAGATCTACGGCATCCTGTCCCTGGCGGCAGTATTGGGCGCGTTCAGCGCCCTGTCGCAGGCGGTTAAAGGGATCGATCTCTCGGTTGCCTATGCGCTGTGGGGCGGCTTCGGTATCGCGGCGACCATCGCCGCCGGCTGGGTGCTGTTTGGTCAGCGTCTGAATAACAAAGGCTGGGCGGGGGTTATCCTGCTGGTAGCCGGCATGGTGTTAATTAAACTCGCCTGACGTCTCGCCGCCTGCAAAGCCAGGCGGCAAACGGAAACTTCCTTCACGCCTGGCCCCGCTGTAATTGTGTCAGGTGACGCTGAGGGCTGCGCAGGTTCACTGCTTTCGGCTGGCGGAAAATCATTTCCGCCAGGACGATGTCAATAATGATATTCTTCACCGGCCTCGGTCCATTACTCACCGGCAAGCGCCTCCAGCTTATCGCGAAAGCCTGTCACCGCAATGGCGCGATTGTCCGCCCGCCAGCGATCCTGCGGGCCGGGGGCCGAACTCTGCACGGCGATCACCTGCCAGCCGTCCTCCGTTTTCAGCAGCAGCGGCGAGCCGCTGTCGCCAGGCAGGGTGTCACACTGATGCGACAGTACGCTGGTTTGCGCCCACCCTGTCACGATGCAATCCTGGTGGCTATAAAGATTATCGAGATGATCTTCAGGATAGCCAGACTGGGTAACTTTACGGTCCGCCGCCTTCAGCGCGGCGGTGAGATCGGCCTTGCTGCCCGGAAAGAGCGGGATCGGCGTAATGCCAGACGGAGCATAGCGCAGCACGATCAGGCCAAAATCGGACGGCGCCGCAGCGGAAGGGACAATCCAGCCGTCGCCATCGGCTTTCAGGCGTCTGCCTAAGCTGGGATCGACTCGCCCGTCAATGCCGTGGATCTCATAGACCCAGTTGCCCTTGCGGGAAATAAAGCGCAGGGCGACCGCTTTGTCCGGCTTGCCGCGCGGGGGCGTTAACAGACAGTGGCCCGCGGTCAGCGCCAGATGCGGAGAGATGAGCGTCGCCGTACACAGATTGCCGCTGGCGGTTTCCAGCTGGCCAATCGCGTCCCACGGACTCTCCTCGGGGCGGTTCACCGCTTTGCGGTCATCGTGACCGAAAAACAACGTCTTAATATCTTTGGCGCTCAGTCCGCTATCATCGGCATGTGCGCCCAGAGGTAACAGATAAAATGAACACAGTAATAACAGAACGTCTCTACGCATATCACTCTCTGGGGAGGCTATGATGTCTATTGACAGTAGCAGGAGATTTAAGTTTTTGAAAGTAAACAATAATTCTAAACAGGCCAAACCGTATACCACATCAGCGCGCGGTGGGGTCTGGCGCTGGTAAAACCTCCTGATTTCAAGCGGTTAATACCAGTGTTCTGCTTGTGCTATTTCCGCAGAAAGTGGCGTCTTGCGCAACAAAATTCATGTATCAGAACGTACTGAATTCGGTTAATAATGCAGCAATTCATCCGTGGGATTATTCCTGGTTTGTCAGCATAATGCCCAAAAATAATACTTTTACCCACCAGATCTTCACCGGAATTCGCACTTCTTTACGCCTCTCGTAATTATTTTCAATGCGAAACATTTTCTCACCGAAAACGTTGTTACCGTCGCCCTGCCGTTGAGTAAATAGAGAGGTAGTACCGGCGATGATAGCCTGAACTCTATTTCCCCTGCGTTCGGAGGGCTTATGTCTAAAAAAGGTATTCGCGCACTGGTTTATGTTTCCCTGGTCTCAGTCGCTATCTGGGGCGCGACCGGCTATCTGGTGATGGAAGCCGTGCGTGCATTGTGATGGGCGCACCACCCGGCAAGGGCCAGGCGTGCGACATATTACGACTAACATGTCTGGCGTCTTCTGGCGCCGGACATTTTTTTGCGCCGCAGAGAGTCACAGGATAATGGGACGCGGGGAGCGGGTCAGCGATAGCCGCACGGTATTCATTTTAATGAAAAGCTGGTAGAAGCAGCAAAATGCGAGCACGGGATAAATAATTAAGAGAGGAAAAAACGGGTTGCAACCACTGCGCATATAATTAGCAGGATCAGGATGAGCTCAAAACGATAGCGCCGCAGCATAGTGCTCTCCAGAAAAAACGGCGCTGAAACAGCGCCGATTATTAAGAAGGTTGGTTCACCGGGAGGAATTATGCTGCCGGCTGTGCAGTCGGTTTAGCGGCCTGGTGTTTAGTGGTTTTGTGGTGTTTTTTCGCTGCCTGCGCTTTCTGGGCTGCCGGTTTAGCCGCAGCTTTGTGATGCTTTTTCGCCGCCTGAGCTTTCTGCGGAGCAGCTGGTTTAGCTGCTACTTTTTTGTGTTTTTTAGCGGCCTGGGCTTTCTGAGCCGCGGCTGGTTTAGCTTCTGCTTTTTTGTGTTTTTTGGCAGCCTGAGCTTTCTGCTCTGCGGCCGGTTTTGCCGCGGCTTTGTGGTGTTTTTTGTGATGGGTTGTCTTGGCAGCCGTGCTGTGGGTGGCAGCCGGTGCTTGAGTGGTGCTTGCTGCGTCAGCAGCGAAAGCGGCGGAAGAGAGACCCATAGCAGCGGCAACGACCAGAGCTAATACTTTTTTCATTCTGATATCCTCGAAAAGTTTTCTTAATTTCAACCCCACTGCGGGGCCGGTGAAATCACTATATGCTTGTCTTTTCGAGCTTTCCGTGAGTGTTTGGTATCGGCGTGTAACCGAATGTACAAGGCGGGTACGACAGGACGCGCCGGGTAGCCCGGCGCGTATGATTACAGGTAGCGAGTGGTCAGGTGCTCGCGGAAGTAGCGGCTATTAAGATCCTCACCGGTGGCCTGCTGAATCAACTGCGAGGTGGTGAAGCGGCTGCCATGCTGCCAGATATTCTGCCGCAGCCAGTCGAACAGGGCGCTGAAATCGCCTTCCTCAATATCGCGATCTAACGTCGGCAGCGCGCGGCGGGCCGCGGCCATCAGCTGCGCGGCATACATCGCACCCAGGGTATAGGAAGGGAAATAGCCGAATCCGCCGTCGGTCCAGTGAATATCCTGCATGCAACCATCCCGATAGTTGCCGGTGGTCGACAGCCCCAGCCAGTGCTGCATTTTCTCGTCCCACAGCGACGGGATATCATCTACCTCAATCTCGCCGTCGATCAGCGCACGTTCAATTTCATAACGCAGGATGACATGCGCCGGGTAGCTCACCTCATCGGCATCGACGCGAATAAAGCCGGGTTTCACCTGCTGATTCCAGGCGACAAAATTGTCCTGGCTAAAGGCCGGCCGATCGCCAAACCGCTCGCGCACCGCCGGTAACAGGCGGTTAAGAAACCGCTCGCTGCGTCCCAGCTGCATTTCAAAAAACAGGCTCTGCGACTCGTGGATAGCGGTGGAGCGGGCGAGTCCTACGGGCTGGTCGACCCACGGGCGAGGCAGATTCTGCTCGTAGCGGGCGTGGCCGGTTTCGTGGATCACGCCGAACAGAGCGCTGAGCAGGTCGTTTTCGTTGTAGCGGGTGGTGATGCGCACATCCTGGGGTACGCCGCCGCAGAACGGGTGGGCGCTGATGTCGAGGCGCCCGCCGTCGAAGTCAAAGCCAAGGATACGCATCGCCTGCAGGCCCAGCTCCCGTTGTTCAGCAATGGGGAAAGGCCCCTGCGGGGCGATTAGCGTCTGCTTCGCCTGCTTCTCCACCGCCTGGCTAAGCAGGGAAGGTAGCCACGATTTGAGATCGGCGAACAGGCTGTCCAGCCGCGCGCTGGTCATATCCGGTTCGAAAATATCCAGCAGCGCGTCGTAGCGTGAGCCGCCCCTGGCATCGGCGCGGATCTGCGCTTCCTGACGGCTCAGTCTGACCACCTCGCGTAGGTTGTCGGCAAAGCCCGTCCAGTCATTGGCGGGACGCTGGCTGCGCCAGGCATGTTCGCAGCGGCTGCCGGCCAGCGATTTTGCTTCCACCAGGCTCTCCGGCAGCAGCGCCGCCTGATCGTACTGACGCTGCATTTCCCGCAGGTTGGCCTGTTCAACATCATTAAGATCCTGCTGGCGGGCCTCCTGTAACCATTGTCCCACTTTTTTATCGGTCAGGATCTGATGCTGCAGCACGCCGAGCTCGGCCAGCGCTTCGCTGCGGGCGACGCTCCCGCCCGGGGGCATCATCGCGAACATATCCCAGCCGGCGATGGCGGCGAGATGCGAAAAGCGCGACAGGCGCTGAAAGGTACGGGTAAGCTGCTGATAAGGCGTATTTTCAGTCATAGTGGCGTTCGGTCCGTGACAGGTGAATAAAGAGATTATCGCTTTGCCTCTACACTATCCTGATACGCCCGGCGGGTCGAGCGTTGCGCACAGGGGAAGGGAAAGACACATGGCGGGAGAATAAGCTCACCTCTGTGATCGGTGTGACAGAAAACGGTAACATATAAGCAGGTGCCGGTCAACAGCGCGGCAAGGAGCAGCAGCGCGATAAACCCACCGACGCCGTTCCAGCCGTAGTGATGCCAGAATACCCCGCCTAACGTCCCGGCAAGACTTGAACCCAAATAATAGCTGAACAAATACAGCGATGACGCCTGACCGCGGGCGCGGCGGGCGCGTGGGCCAATCCAGCTGCTGGCGACGGAATGCGCGGCGAAGAAGCCAGCGGAAAACAGCAGCATGCCGATGAAAATAAGCCACAGGGAAGAAAAGAGCGTCAGCAGCAGGCCGCAGAGCATCACCGCTGTAAAGCCAAGCATCACCGGCCCGCGGCCAAAGCGTACGGTCATGGCCCCTGCCTTCGGTGAACTCCAGGTCCCGGTGAGATAAGCTACCGACAGCAGGCCTACCACCGCCTGGCTTAACGACCACGGCGACATCATCAGCCGGTAGCCAATATAGTTAAACAGGGTGACAAAAGCGCCCATCAGCAGAAAACCTTCGATGAACAGCAGCGGCAGGCCACGGTCGCGCCAGTGCAGACGGAAGTTAATCAGCAGCGTTTTCGGTCGCAGCGAGGTCGGGCGGAAATGGCGCGACTCGGGCAGGATACGCCAGAACATAATCGCCGCGGCCAGCGCAAAGCCGCTGATCGCCGCCAGCGCCACGCGCCAGCCGAAGAAATCGGTAAAGACCCCGGTCAGCAAGCGGCCGCTCATGCCGCCGATGGAGTTGCCGCTGATATAGAGTCCCATCGAAAAGGCGACGAAACTGGGGTGGATCTCCTCGCTCAGATAGGTCATGCCGACCGCCGCTACGCCGCTCAGCGACAGGCCGATGAGAGCGCGCATAATCAGGATGCCGTGCCAGCTGGTCATCATAGTCGACAACAGTGAACAGCAGGCGGCCAGCAGCAGGGCGGTGACCATCACCGGCTTGCGGCCTATAGCGTCCGACAGCGGGCCGGTAAACAGCAGGCCCACCGCCAACATCGCCGTGGAAATTGAAAGCGAAATACTGCTGCTGGCCGGCGACACGCCAAACTCGTTCGACAGCACCGGCAGGATCGGCTGCACACAGTAGAGCAGGGCAAAGGTGGCCAGACCGGCGGAGAACAGCGCGAGAGTGACGCGCATAAACTGCGGGGTGCCACGATATATTAATAATCTCAAATAAGACGTTTTAAATATGAATATCGAGTTGCGTCATTTGCGCTACTTTGTCGCCGTCGCCGAGGAGCTACATTTTGGCCGCGCCGCGGCGCGACTGAACATCTCTCAACCACCGCTAAGCCAGCAGATTCAGATCCTTGAGCAGCAGACCGGCGCTCGCCTGTTTGCCCGTACCAACCGCAGCGTCAGCCTGACGGCGGCCGGAAAGCAGTTTCTCGCCGATAGCCGACAAATCCTCGCCCAGGTGGATGAGGCGGCTGCTCGCGCCGCCCGTCTACACCATGGCGAAACGGGTGAGCTGCGCATCGGCTTTACCTCCTCGGCCCCTTTTATTAAGGCCGTCTCCGATACGCTATCGATGTTTCGCCAACGCCTTCCGGATGTGCATATTCTCACCCGCGAGACTAACACCCGCGAACAGATAGTGCCCCTGAGCGAGGGGGCTCTGGATTTGGGGCTGCTGCGCAATACTCAACTGCCGGACACCCTGGCGTGGGAGCGGGTTCTGCGCGAGCCGCTGTTGGCGATGGTCCCGGCGAATCACCCGCTGGCCCGCCAGCCCTCGGTCAGCCTGGCGGCGCTGGCGCGCGAGCCCTTCGTCTTTTTCGACCCGCACGTCGGCACTGGCCTGTATGACGACATCCTCGGCTTGCTGCGCCGCTATGGCCACACGCCGAAGATTGCCCAGGAGGTGGGGGAGGCAATGACGATTATTGGTCTGGTGGCCGCCGGCCTGGGGGTATCGATCCTCCCGGCCTCCTTTCAGCGCGTCCAGCTCAGTGAAATGCGCTGGCTGCCGATCGACGAACAGGATGCGGTATCGGAGATGTGGCTGGTGTGGTCTAAACACCATGAGCAAGGGGCACTGGCAAAACGCTTTCGTGAGGCGCTGCTCTCCTGGAAAAGCGAGCATAATTGAGGCGAAAAGGGGCTGGAAATGTGCGGTAAATCACAAGGCTAAGTAAAAATTTGACGTTCACCGTCGAAGTGCTTCACCATAGCCGAAAGTTTATTTCGAAGCGCGAAAATAAGGGAGTCAATGGTGGTAGCGGATAGTCAACCAGGCCATATCGATCAAATAAAGCAGACCAATGCGGGCGCCGTGTATCGCCTGATTGATCAGCTCGGCCCGGTATCTCGTATCGACCTTTCCCGATTTGCGCAACTGGCGCCGGCCAGCATCACCAAAATCGTCCGCGAAATGCTGGAAGCGCATCTGGTTCAGGAGACCGAGATCCAGGAGCCCGGCAGCCGCGGCCGCCCGGCGGTGGGGCTGATGGTGGAGACCGAGGCATGGCACTATCTGGCGGTGCGCATCAGCCGCGGTGAGATCCATCTTTCGCTGCGTGATTTAAGCAGTCAGCTGGTGGTGGAGGATCAGCTGGAGCTGGCGCTCACCGACAGCACGCCGTTTCTGACGCGCGTTATCGACCATATTGATCGCTTCTTTATTCGCCATCAAAAGAAGCTGGAACGCCTTACCTCCATCGCCATGACGATGCCCGGTATTATCGATACCGAAAATGGCATTATTCATCGCATGCCGTTTTATGAGGATGTTAAAGATGTCCCGCTCGGCGAAGCGCTGGCCAATCATACCGGGGTGCCAGTCTATATTCAGCATGACATCAGCGCCTGGACCATGGCGGAATCTTTGTTTGGCGCCTCGCGCGGCGCCCGGGACGTCATTCAGGTGGTCATCGATCATAACGTCGGCGCCGGGGTGATCACCGATGGGCGCCTGCTGCACGCCGGCAGCAGCAGCCTGGTGGAGATTGGCCATACCCAGGTCGATCCCTACGGCAAACGCTGTTACTGCGGCAACCATGGTTGCCTGGAGACAATTGCCAGCGTAGAAAGCGTGCTGGAGCTGGCGCAGATGCGCATGGCGCAGTCGATGAGCTCGCTGCTGCACCAGCGTCCGCTGAGCGTGGAGTGGCTTTGTCAGGCGGCGCTGCAGGGCGATTTGTTAGCCCGGGACATCATCAGCGGCGTGGGTAATCACGTTGGGCGGATTCTGGCGATCATGGTCAATCTGTTTAATCCGCAGAAAATTCTGATTGGCTCGCCGTTCAATCTGGCGGCAGAAATTCTTTTTCCGGCAATTTCCAGCTGTATTCGGCAACAATCTCTCCCAGCCTATAGCCGGCATATTACCGTTGAAAGTACTCAGTTCTCCAACCGCGGAACGATGGCTGGCGCGGCGCTGGTTAAAGATGCGCTCTATAACGGATCCTTACTCATACGACTGTTACAGGGTTAACATTTTTTCATAGTCACACCAAAAATTGCGCTATCTCAAGCTGACCTCAGACGGCTTCACGTAGACTTTGCCCACCGTTGATTATTTCTCTCCCGTATATTTCATCGACAAAACTGTGGGGTTAGTGATGTTTAAGCGTTTCTTTATTACAGGTACAGACACCTCTGTCGGGAAGACAGTGGTTTCCCGTGCGCTGTTGCAGGCACTTGCTGCCAGAGGCAAAAGCGTGGCCGGGTATAAGCCTGTGGCGAAGGGCAGCAAAGAGACGCCGGACGGTTTACGTAACAAAGATGCGCTGGTGTTGCAGAGCGTCTCCACGCTGGCCTTACCCTATGAGGCTGTCAACCCCATCGCCTTAAGCGAAGACGAGAGCAGCGTGGCGCATAGCTGCCCGATCAACTACGGTCTGCTGTCCGATGGTTTGCAGCGTCTGGCCGCGCAGGTCGAACACGTGGTGGTTGAAGGCACCGGCGGCTGGCGCAGCCTGATGAACGACCTGCGGCCGCTCTCCGAGTGGGTGGTTCAGGAGCAGCTCCCAGTGCTGATGGTGGTGGGGATCCAGGAGGGGTGCATCAACCATGCGCTACTGACAGCCCAGGCGATCGCCAATGACGGTTTACCGCTGATTGGCTGGGTGGCCAATCGGATCAACCCCGGTCTGGCGCACTACGCCGAAATCATCGATGTCCTCAGCAAAAAGCTGCCGGCGCCGCTGATCGGCGAGCTGCCTTATCTACCGCGCGCCGAACAGCGTGAGCTGAGCCGCTACGTCGACTTAGACATGCTCGGCAACGTGATGGCGATAGATCGAATCCCGGCGTAACGTCCGCGACAGCACAGACGACACGACGCAGGTTATCAGCAGACCGGGCAGCAGCGTATACTGCCCGGTCATCTCGCAAATCATCAGGGTTGACATGATCGGCGCATGGGTCGTGGCGGCCAGAAACGCCGCCATGCCGGTCAGACCCATCATGATGGCCATTTCTTCACTTCCCGGCAGCCACAGCCTGCTGAAGCAGGCAAACAGCATGCCCATCGCCAGGCCGACAAACAGCGTCGGGGTAAAGACCCCGCCAGGCGCGCCGGAGCCGCTGCTGGCCAGCACCGCCAGCAGTTTGCAGATAAATACGCCCACCAGCAGCGCACCGGACGGCGGCAGCAGCAAATAGCTTTGCACTACGCTGTAGCCGTTGCCCCATACTGCCGGGGTGATGAGCGATAAGCCGCCGACAATCAGCCCGCCCAGCGCCAGCTGCCACGGCGGCGCCAGCTTCAGTTTAACGAATCCGCGGTGGCTGTAGTCCATCAGCCAGATAAACAGCGGCCCGCACAGCCCGGCCATCAGGCCAGTCGCCAGCATTAAGCCATAGTGCAGGGCGCTGAGGTTTTGCTGTAACACGACGTGATACAGCGGCGCGGCGCCGCCATTAAGAAACTGCGTCAACAGCAGGGCGATCACCGCCGAGATCACCACCGGCCCAAGCGAGGCCAGCATCAGCGTGCCAAAGAGAATTTCAGCAATAAACAGGCTGCCGGCCAGCGGGGCATGATAGGCGCTGGCCATCCCGGCAGCCGCGCCGCAGGCGACCCATAGCTTCCATTCACTCTGCGGCGTGAAGCGACGGGCAAACAGCGAGGCCGCCAGCGCGGCCAGCAGGATCATGGCGCCTTCCCGGCCAATCGCGCTGCCGGTCACCACGACCAGCAATGACGCCAGCGATTTCATCAGGCTTGCCGGCGTATCGAAACAGCCGTCGCCGGTCTCCAGGGCTTCCATATAATCGGTGGCGGCATGTGGACGCGCGACGCTGCGTCGTTGCCAGAGCCAGAGTAAGGTTCCCGCCGTCAGGCCGCCCAGCGCGGGGGTAACCAGCCGACGCCACGCCGGCAGCGACTGTGCGGCGTTGACCAGGCTCCCGCTGTCATTACTGAGCAACAGCGTTTCCAGCACCACCATAGCGTGGCGAAACAGCGCCACCGCCAGGGCGGCGAGAAGGCCAATCAGGGTGGCGATCAGCAGGCGGCGAAACATCACCTGCACATCAGGCACAACCATGCCGCCAGGAGTAGCACGGTGCCGAAATGATCTTCCGGTTCGTTGCCATCGGCCTCCAGCGCGATACCGTTCTCGCGCATCCACTGGCGCAGAGCCAGCGTGGAATCGCCAAACAGCACAGACTCTTTATCCAGCCAGACAGAGCCCCAGGGCGGCGCCGGCAGGGCCCATGGCCCGATAAACAGGCGCTGCCAGGCTTCCGGCAACGTTTCTTCAGCCGATGCGGCAAACCCTGACGCCAGCGGGGCTGCGACCGGGAAGGGCCACTGCTGCTGCCAGCTCCCGTCCTGGAAGGCGGCGACCAGCGGCGCAATTTCCGCGCTATTCGGCGCATAAGAGAACAGCGCGCCCAGGGTGCGGGCGCTTAACGCGACGGCGTCGCGATTTGGGATCGGCATCATCACTTATTCCTTTCTGCGGCGCGCGCCTGCGCGCCGTCTCATTAACCGGCAACCGCCATACCGACGGTCATATGCAGACCATAAAACAGGCCGCGGCCAATACATTCGGCGATCAAGACCAGCAGCAGGCCGATCAGCAGCCCCGTAGCGCGCGGCGGCTGGCGGCGGATCAGCGGACATAGCCAGCAGCCGAGGCCCAGCGCCAGCAGTACCAGGCGTAGCGCCTGGAGTTTGCCATAATCTGGCAGCAGGGTGGCCGCCTGCTGAACCGAGCTGTGAAGGGTACTGAGCCCGGCGCTTTGCATAATGATAACTGCGGCGCTGATGACCAGCGCGGCCACGCTCAGTCCGGCAAAAAACCAGCCGTTAAAGTCGACTTTCGCCAGCCGCAGCAGCAGGGCGGCAAACAGCGGCCCGCTGAGGAGCACCGTCAGAAAGAACGCGCTGGTGGTGTAGC
>PPYF01220135.1_pt1 | contig 17169 bp, 15 predicted proteins | sample 1559871 | NCBI WGS metagenome assembly PPYF01 (sample SAMN08240021, study PRJNA423297) | Human gut metagenome, whole genome shotgun sequencing project.
CCACCCGCCCATCGAGATCCAGGATTTCGTCGGCTCCCTGCTGGAAAAGTATGAGGGCCTTGACCAGAGCACGGCCCCGCAGGTGGCGGCCATCCTCAACGAGATGCGCCGGGACGCGCTGAACCTTTCGCCTCTCTCCCGGGCGCGGATGCTCTCCCTGCGGTTGAGCGCAAACGACCTGCTCCGGATGTACTACAAATACATCGGCGTGCTGGGCGGGCCGTCCAGCGTTTACCGGTTTGAGGCGGTCTGGCACGGGCGCACCGTCCGCACCGTGGTCAAGGAGCCGGTGCAGTCGGTCCGGCTGGAATGCGTGGTGCACAACCCCATCCTGACCGACGGCCCCACCTGGGACTGCGCGGCGGTCAGCCTGCGGGCCATCGACCAGAACGGCAACCTGCTGCCCTACTGCGGCGAGGCCGTTCAGCTCAGCGTGGAAGGCCCGGTAAAGATCCTGGGCCCGGCCATCGTTCCCCTGCGGGGCGGCATGGCGGGCACCTACCTCGCCACCACCGGTGAAGCAGGCCGTGCCGTGCTGCACTGCCAGATGGAGGGCGCGCTGGATGTGGAGGCCGCCCTGACTGTGCGCAAGCGCTCCGGTGCAGAGAATGCCAATTAAATTTCGTCCTTTCATGGTAGATTTGCAATCTGTTCAAAGTTTTATCATGGTTGGCTGATATTCTATTGTTGTGAACAATCAAACGCCCTCTCCGTCCATGCGTCCGCGTGGCTGAGAGGGTTATTCTTGAGGACAAAGGACCGGAAATCTATGAGAGAGAAACTTCGTCAGTTTATGATCGGCCGCTATGGCACCGATGGCCTGAACCAATTCCTGAGCATTGCCTCGCTGGTGCTGCTCCTCATCGCCATCATCAGCCGGGTCAGCCTGTTCACCTATCTGGGCGCGGCCCTGCTGATCTTCTGCTACTACCGCACCTTCAGTCGGAACATCTCCAAACGCACCGAGGAGAACTACAAGTTCTACACCCTGAAGGACCGGGTGGACAACAAGTTCAAGGGCTGGAAGGAGCAGTGGGCCAACCGCAAGGTCTATCACTACTACCGCTGCCCCCAGTGCCGCCAGAAGCTGCGCGTGCCCCGCGGCCGCGGCCGCATCCAGATCTCCTGCCCCCGCTGCGGCACCCAGTTCATCAAGAAGAGCTGAGCCATGTTCGGATATGTTATCCCGAATCAGGCCGCACTCAGCCCGGAGGCACAGGCGCGGTACCGCGCGGCCTACTGCGGGCTCTGCCGCCGCATTGGCGCGCTGCACGGCACCCGGGGGCGGCTGACCCTGAGTTATGACCTGACCTTTCTGGATCTGCTGCTGTGCAGCCTGTACGAGGGCGAAAGCGCCTGTGTGACAGGCTGTGACCACTGCCCCATCCACCCCATCCGGAAGGTGGAGTGGCGTTCCAGCGGCCCCACCGATTACTGCGCGGACCTGAGCGTGGCTTTGCACTACTACAACGCGCAGGACAAGTGGAACGATGACCACAGCCTGCTGGGCCTGGGCTTTGAAAAGATGCTTGCTGCCCCCACGCAGGAGGCCGTTGCCCGCTGGCCCCGCCAGTGCAGCGCCATCCGCACCTGTCTGGATCGGCTGGCCCGGTACGAAGCCGAGGGCAGCGAGGATCTGGATGCCGTTTCCGGCTGCTTTGGGGAACTGATGGCCGAGCTGTTCGATTACCGGCAGGACCACTGGTCGCCGGAGCTGCGCAGCATCGGCTTCAACCTGGGCAAGTATATCTACCTGCTGGATGCCTACGACGACCTGCCCCGGGACGAGCGCAAGGGCGCATACAATCCCCTGCGCACCCTGAGCAGAGAGCCCGGGTACGAGGAAGAGATGCGGGAGATCTTTGAGCTGCTGCTGGCCAACTGCGCCCGCAGCTTTGAGCGCCTGCCCTGTGTGGAGGACGCTGACCTTCTGCGCAACATCCTGTATTCGGGCGTGTGGCTCAAATATCACTGCAAAAATGCAAAAAAGAAGGACAAAACCGCCTGATCCCGGCGGTTTTCCTTGATTTTTCCGTTCCAGTCCTGTACACTAAAGATTGCTTGTGCGGCACAGTGGCCGCACAGATGGTAATAGAGACGTGAGGAAGTAGACCGATGAGAGACCCCTATGAGGTTCTGGGCATCCAGCGCGGTGCCAGTGAAGACGAGATCAAAAAGGCTTACCGTGCCAAGTGCAAGCGCTGGCACCCTGACCTGAACCCCAACGACCCCACCGCCGAAGAGCACTTCAAGGAGGTGCAGGCGGCATACGATGCCATCACCAAGGGCGAGACCGGCCCCCAGATGGGTGGCGGCTACGGCGGCGGCTACGGCCAGCAGAGCGGCCCCTCCTACGGCGGCTATCAGCAGGGGTACCAGCAGAACGGCTATTCCAATGGGGATTTCGGAGACTTCGGCTTCGGTTATGACCCCTTCGGGTTCGGGTTTGGCTTTGGCGGCAATTATCAGCAGCAGCGCGGCCCCGGCTACAACGGTGCAGACACGCCTGAGATGCAGGCCGCACGCAACTTCATCGTCAACCAGCGCTACCCCGAGGCCCGCCGCGTGCTGGACGGCATCACCGTGCGCACCGCCCGGTGGTACTATCTCTCCTCGCTGGCCAATCAGGGCCTGGGCAACAGCATCGATGCCCTGCAGGATGCCCGCCGCGCCGCCCAGATGGAGCCCGGCAACACCGAGTACCAGATGAACCTGCGCAATCTGCAGGACCCGGGCCGCACCTACCGCACCCAGACCACCTACGCCCAGCCCGGCGGCCTGATGCGCTGGTGCTGGAGCATGATCCTGCTCAACCTGCTGTGCAACTGCTGCTGTGGCGGCGGCTGGGGCTGGCGGTTCCGGATGTAAGCGCAAAAAATGATTAAGGACAATTAAAAAATCCCTCCCTGTCGGCGTGGCAGGGAGGGATTTTTGCTGTTTGATTACTGGATCACAATGGTGCGGCTGATCTCGCTGCTGGAGTAGTTTCCGGCGGCCTTGGCCGTCTGGACATACTCGCCGGGCTCGGTGGGGAATCCGCTCTGGGTCGTACCCAGGAAATCGAAGAGACCGCTCTTCTTTTTATAGGTGTAGGTCACTTTGCCGCCCTCGACCACCTGGCCGTCGCTTTCGACCACTGCGGTGACGTTGTAGTTCTGGGCCTCTGCCGCAGTCATACTGGCGGGGAGCTCCTGTGCCCAGTAGACACGCACCCCCGCACTCTTGGGCTTGATGCGGAAGAACGCCATACCGGCGGTGTTCACATCACCGGATTCCAGCGCCACAGCGCCGCCCACATAACTGCCGGCTTCCGTGGGCTGCTCGTCCAGATAGATGCGGCTGAACACGCCCTCGGGCAGATATTTGCGGATGAGCTCCAGCGCCAGCTTCATGCCGGTGGAAACATCCTTCAGCGTGGGGATGTAGAATTTCAGGACATCCATCACAGAGACCACTTCATCAGCCACCCGCAGCAGCACGCTCACGTCGTTGCCGTCGATCAGCTGCTTGATGTAGGCGTAGATGTTGAACTCTTCTTCCTGCTCAGGGTTCGCCGACATCTTTTTCGGCAGGGGAATCATCTTGAGCAGGGTGCGGATCTTGCCCGAAAGGATCAGGGTCACATAGCCCTGCGCTTCGCCGCTGGTGCCCATCACCACGCCGATATACTGGGTATCTGCCGGGGTGGTCTGGACGCTCAGGGTAAAGGGGGAGCCATAGGTCAGATCCCCGTCTGCGGTCAGGCGGATCGAGACAACGCTGTTGTTCTCATCCACGCCCGCGGTGGTCAGGTCAGGCAGTTCGCTGCCCGCCGAAGCCGCCAGCACCGGTGTGGCCGCCGCACTCAGGGCGAACACTGCCGCCAGCAGCAATGAGATCAGCCGTTTGGTTTTCATCAGCCAAAGACCTCCTTTTATATAGGTTCTTGTATCATGCAAAAATAAGGGTGCGTGGAACACACAGCACAGTGTTCCCGCACCCTCATTTTACCGCATTGTACCGTACAGGTCAATAACGGGATTCAAGTTAAATTTTGCTCAGCTGCGGGCCCTGGGCGGTATCTTTGACAGCCCAGCCCATCTCGGTGAGCTGCGCACGGATGGCATCCGCAGCGGCCCAGTCCTTGGCCTTCTTGGCGGCGGCGCGCTTTTCCACCAGCTCCGTCACCTCGGCGGGCACCTCGTCCTTCTTGCGGTTGTACATCAGGCCCAGCACGCCGGTGATCTCATCGAACGCCTTGGCGGCAGCCTCCAGCGCAGCCTTGGAGGAGGCAGCGGACAGGGTGTTGATCTCCTTGACCAGATCGAACACGGCAGCCAGCGCATCGGGGGTGTTCAGGTCATCATCCATGGCCTTGCAGAACTTGGCGCGGGCCTCGTCTGCCTTGGCAGTCAGGGTCTCATCGGTGCCGAACGCGGTCTTGCTCAGGGCAAAATCGAGGTTCTCACGGCAGGTGTAAAGGCGCTCCAGGCTGTTCTTGCAGCTCTCGATGAGGTCCACGGTGTAGTTCAGGGGCATCCGGTAGCCTGCGGTCAGCATGAAGTAGCGGATGGGCTCGTAGCCGTAGAGGTCTGCCACATCGCGGACGGTGAAGAAGTTGTGCAGGCTCTTGGACATCTTCTGGTTATCCACGTTGATGAAGCCGTTGTGCATCCAGTAGTGGGCAAACTCGCAGCCGTTGGCGCACTCGCTCTGGGCGATCTCATTCTCGTGGTGGGGGAAGATCAGATCCTGACCGCCGCAGTGCAGGTCGATGGTCTTGCCCAGATGGGTGCGGCTCATGGCGCTGCACTCGATATGCCAGCCGGGGCGGCCCATGCCATAGGGGCTTTCCCAGGCGGGCTCGCCGGGCTTGGCAGCCTTCCAGACGGCAAAGTCGGCGGGGTCTTCCTTCAGGTCATCCTCCATCTGGCTGCGCAGCTCACGGTTGCCGCTCTCCAGATCTTCCAGCTTGAGGTGGCTCAGCTTGCCGTACTCCGGGTCGCTCTTGACGCGGAAGTAGACATCCCCGTTCTTGGCAACGTAGGCGTGGCCGGAATCGATCAGGTCCTTGACGATGTCCAGGATCTGCTGGATGTGCTCCGTTGCACGGGGCTGCACGGTGGGCTTTTTGCAGTTCAGACCGGCGGCATCCTTGAGGTACTCAGCCTCAAAGCGCTGGGCCACTTCCTTCATGGAGGTGCCCTCCTCCTGGCCCTTCTTGATGAGCTTGTCATCAATATCGGTGATGTTGGAGACATAGATGACCTTGTTGCCGCGGTATTCCAGATAGCGGCGCAGGGTATCGAACACGATCAGCGGGCGGGCGTTGCCGATGTGGATATAGTTGTAAACGGTGGGGCCGCAGACATAGATGCGGTATTCGCCGGGCACCTGCGGCACAAACTCTTCCTTCTGTCGGGTCAGGGTGTTGAAAATCTGCATAAGAACTCTCCTTCTTGTAGGGCAAACAAAAGCCGCAGCAGAACCTCTCAGTCTCGCTTCGCTGACTTACGAAAACAGAGAAGTAAAAAAGCCCCCGATGTGATACAATCTCCCATATCACATCGAAGGCGGTTTTCAAAATCGCGGTTCCACTTCTGTTTGTCGCTCAAAGCCGATAACGGCGGCTGCCGCGCCGCGATACTCCCCAGCAGGTTTCCCGCGGCGTGCTGTCCGGGCGCACTTCACACACGCTGCTGCAAACAGGCTCCCAGCCAACGGCCCGTTCTCTCTGTCCAGCTCACCTTTGCGCTACTCTGCCCGGGTAAACGCATTTTTCCTGATACATCTGTATTATAGCCGGGCCGGGGGGAGAAGTCAAGCAGAACGCAGGCGCTGGCATTTCAGCGGCAGCTCTGCGTCGATTCAATCGATCTCGTGCTTTTTGCAGAAGTGCTTGCTGGCAAAGTACATTCCCGCCCAGATGGCGATGGCAAGCACGAGGTAGAACGGGTTCTTCATGGCAGACACCAGCGACTGCCCGAAAAGGGCCATCATGGCCACCATCACGCCCTTGCCCAGCAGCATGGTGACAAGGTAGCGCTTCTCGTCAAAATCAGAGATGCCGAAGGCAAAATGCATAAAGGACGAGGGCGTAAAGGGCAGGAGCGACAGCATGAACAGGGACGCGGTGTCGAACCGGCTGACCCATTGCTCCGCCTTTTGCAGCTTGGCCGAGCGGCGGGCAAATTTCCAGAAAAAACGCTTGACGACACGCCGCCAGAGCAGGAACATCACAGTACCGCCCAGCATCACCCCGGCCCAGCTGTACACAAAGCCCAGAAGCCCGCCGTGGGCCGCAACATTCAGCGCCACAATGGCAATGAGCGGCAGCGGCGGAAAAAAGGATTCCACCATCGCAAGGATCACGGGCGCAATGGGGCCAAGGTCGCCAAAGCCTTCCAGCAGGGCCTCCCAGAATTCCAGCGTTCCCAGCTGGTGGAGCCAGCCTATCATCGTCATTTCCATCCCGCGTGTTCCTTCCCTCTCATTTTTCTTTAGTATATCCGGTTTCTATGACACGCCCGTGAACAAAATACGAGCTTTTTTTGTCATATCACCTATACTACGAGACTGCGGGGGCCTTTCCTGCACAGGGCGGGGATCTTTATGCTTTTCCGGCGGCTTCAGCGGCGGCCTTTTCGGCCCGGGCCTGCATCCGCTCGATCTGCTGGGCGCGCATCCGCTCCCAGCGGGCAAGCCCGGCTTCGTCCGGGATCTGGACGCAGCGGGCAAAGCTCCAGTGCAGGCCATCCCGCCGGGCCAGCTTATAGCGCTGGAATACGCCCTTTCCAACCTCATTGCCGGTACCGGCGCAGGCAGGGCAGACAGACAGGGTATACCAGCCGCTGTTGCCCTTTTTCAGCCAGATATCGTCCGGCTGCAGATCCCCGCCGCACACCGGGCAGCTGGCAGTGATGATCTTTGGGTCGCTGCGCCAGGTGGACTGCTCCACATAGCCGCGGAACACCCGGAAGTCCCGGTAATCGCCGGGGGCGGGGCAGAGGCTTGCCCGCAGGGATTCCTCCTCGGTGGGGTAGGCCGCCAGACCCGCCCGCAGGTCAAGCTTGCGGCAGACATCGGCGGTGTAAAGGGTATCGGACAGGGCATCGTGGAACGGGCGCTCCATCGGGATGCCCATCCGGGTCACAACGCTTTCCAGCGTCATGCCCTCGCCCTCCTTGCGGGGGTGCTCCCGCAGGAAGATCTGCTGCAGATCATACCACTGGGTGGGGCGGCTCTCGTCCAGATTACATAGGAAAAGGTTCTGCTTGAGCACCGGCACGTCATCCATGCCCCACTCGGCAAACTCGGCATCCGGGCCGCACCACTGCATAAAGCGGCGCAGCCCCTGCACGATGGGCTCGCCCCGGTCCAGGTCGGCCTGGGTCAGGCCCGTCACCTTGGCGATGTGGTGCTGCAGGGTGCGGAAAATGCGGGGCCGCAGGTGGATGGAGAAGGTATCCAGCACGTTGGCATCCTCGTCGATCTTCACCGCGCCGATCTCGATGATCTCGCCCCGGAAGGTCTGCTGCACGCCATGATAATTAAAGATGTACGGCTTATAGCCGATGTTCCATTCCAGATCAAATAAAACCAGATTGCGTGGCATTGTTGTTTGTGTTCCTCTCAGTTCAGGATAAATTTTTCGATGGCCTCGGCCACGCCGTCGTGGTTGTTGTCGGCGGCGGTGACGTAATCGGCCACAGCCTTGACGGCATCCTCGGCATTCTGCATGGCAACGCCCACCCCGGCATAGGAGATCATGGAGCGGTCGTTCAGGCCGTCGCCGCAGGCCATCAGGTTCTCCCGGGTCAGGCCCATCCGCTCCAGCAGGGCGGCAAGGCTCCTGTCCTTTGCCACGCCCAGCGGCACGGCCTCGATGAAGAAGGGGCTGGAGGGGTACAGGTCGATACGGCCCGCAAACTGCTCCTTTCCGGCGGCACAGACAGCATCCCGCCGGGCAGGGTCAAGGGTGATGAGCATTTTGCAGATCGGATAGTCCACATAGGAGGCCAGATCATCCACATGGAGCATCGGCAGCTTTGTGGTAAAGCACTCCTTGTTTGCCCACACGTCCTGATCCCGCTCACACACGATGCCCTCGCTGTTATAGGTCAGGATGGCCACATCCTGCCGGGCGGCAAATTCGCAGAGCTCCGGGACGAACTCCGCTCCCAGCTGCACCTGATACAGGGCCTCGCCGGTCACGCAGTCCACGATCTTGCCGCCGTTGTAGGCCAGCACACAGCCGCCCTTTTTGTCCAGCCCCAGCTCCTTTGCCAGCGGCAGAATGCCCGCTGTGGGGCGGCCGGAGGCCAGCACGATGGTCACGCCCTGTGCGGCGGCGGCATCCAGCGCCGCGCGGGTGCGGGGGGGAACGATCTTTTCGTCATTGGTCAGGGTGCCGTCCAAGTCCAGAGCCAGCACCCGGATATTCGATCTTGCCATGATTTTTATTCCTCGTTCTCAGGCAGGGGCTTCCCGCCGGATATTTTATTACTTACCCATCTATTTTACAATGCTTTCCCTTTTCTGTAAAGCAGGAAACCTGTTCCCCGCCCAGAGACAAGCAAAAAAAGCCGCCCGGCGAGCAAAACCGGACGGCTGAGAAGGAAGAAAACGCTGTGTTACAGGATGTCAATGTATTCCCCGGCCAGCGCCTTGTTCATGCTACGGACGGCGCAGAACTTGCCGCACATGGAGCAGGTGTCGCTGTGGTCATCCTCAGGCAGGCGGGCATCCCGGATGGCCTTGGCGGTCTCGGGGTCGAGAGCGCAGGCGAACTGGGCATCCCAGTCCAGCACGCGGCGGGCATCGCCCATCTTGTCGTCGATATCCCGGGCATGGGGGATGCCCTTGGCGATATCGGCCGCATGGGCGGCAATCTTGGAGGCCACGATGCCCTGCTTCACATCGTCCACGTTGGGCAGAGCCAGATGCTCGGCGGGGGTGACATAGCACAGGAAGGCTGCACCGCTCATGGCGGCAACGGCACCGCCGATGGCAGCCGTGATGTGGTCATAACCGGGGGCAATGTCGGTAACGAGGGGTCCCAGCACATAGAAGGGAGCGCCCATGCAGATGCTCTTCTGCACCTCCATGTTGGCGGCCACCTGATTCAGGGGCACATGGCCCGGGCCCTCCACCATGACCTGCACGTTGTGTGCCCAGGCGCGCTTGGTCAGCTCGCCCAGACGCACCAGCTCTTCGATCTGGCAGACATCGGTGGCATCGGCCAGGCAGCCGGGGCGGCAGGCATCACCCAGCGAGATGGTCACGTCGTGCTCGGCGCAGATCTCACAGATCTCGTCAAAGTGCTCGTAGAAGGGGTTCTCGTTGCCGGTCATGCTCATCCAGGCGAACACCAGAGAGCCGCCGCGGCTGACAATGTTCATCTTCCGCTTGTGGGTGCGAATCTGGTCGATGGTCTTGCGGGTGATGCCGCAATGCAGGGTGACAAAGTCCACGCCGTCCTCAGCGTGCAGGCGCACCACGTCGATGAAGTCCTGCGCGGTCAGGGTGGCAAGGTCGCGCTGATAGTGGATGACGGAATCGTACACGGGCACAGTGCCGATCATCACGGGGCACTCGTGGGTCAGCTTCTGGCGGAAGGGCTGGGTGTTGCCGTGGCTGGACAGATCCATGATGGCTTCCGCGCCCATATTGACAGCGCTCATCACCTTTTCCATCTCCACGTTGTAATCCTTGCAGTCGCGGGAAACGCCCAGGTTCACGTTGATCTTGGTGCGCAGCATGGAGCCGATGCCCTCGGGGTTCAGGCAGGTGTGGTGCTTGTTGGCGGGAATGGCCACCTTGCCCTCAGCCACCAGCTGACGGATCTCCTCCGTGGTGCGGTATTCCTTTTTGGCCACGATCTCCATTTCCGGCGTGACGATGCCCTTGCGGGCAGCGTCCATCTGTGTGGTGTAGTTCTGCATGGTACTTTCCTCCAAATGTTTCTTTTATCTTGAACAGCGCTTTGCGCGCTGAACGTACCGGAAATAGGTTTTTGCGCAGCCTTTCCTCTGTGCGCAATTGGCTCCCCCTTTGGGGGAGCTGGCATCGCGCCAGCGATGACTGAGAGGGCGAGCCGCCTTACAGCTGCTCCGCCAGTGCCTTCAGCTCCCTGCACTCGGCCTCGATGTCCTCCGCGCCGAAGATCGCACTGACAAGGGCCACACCGTTCACGCCGGTGCCCTTGAGCCGGAGCAGGTTCTCCTTGTGGATGCCGCCGATGGCCACAACGGGGATGTCCACGGCATCGCAGATGGCTTTCATCATGCCCTCGGGCAGAACGTCCACGTCTGCCTTGGTGTGGGTAGAGAAGGCTGCACCCACGCCCAGACAGTCGGCACCATGCCGGACGGCCTCCAGAGCCTCCTCCACGCTGTGGACGGATACGCCGATCATCATCTCATCGCCCACGCGCTGGCGCACCTGAGCAGCGGCCATATCCTCCTGCCCCACATGGATGCCCTCGGCGTGGCAGCGGATGGCAATGTCCACGTTATCGTTGATAAAAAAGGGCACATTGTATTTTTTGCACAGGTCGTGGAGCTCAAACGCCTCCTTCAGGAAGGCTTCCTCGTCCAGCTCCTTTTCCCGCAGCTGAACACAGGTCACACCGCCCTTCAGGGCGCTCTCCACCTGCTGATAGAGGGTCTGATCGCCCACCCAGGCACGGTCGGTGACGGCGTAGAGCCGCATATATTCTTCAGCGCACTTCATACTTGGCACCCTCTTCCAGCTGAGCCGGAGTCATATTGTAAATGGCATCAATGATGTAATTGCGGTAGGTGGCGTTGCCGTCCAGCGGGGTCAGCCGTGCATGGGCGATCTCGCCCGCAAGGCCCATGGCGCAGACGGCGGCAGCCGCAGCCTCCAGCGGCTGGCCGGGGTTGGCAGTGATAAAGGCCGCCGTCAGGGCAGAGAGCTGGCAGCCCGTGCCGGTGATGGCGCTCATCATTAGGTGGCCGTTGCGGATGCAGTAGGCTTTTGCCCCATCGGCCACGATGTCAATGGCACCGGTGATGGCCACAACGGCACCGGTCTTTGCGGCAAATGCCTTGGCAAAGGCCACCGCGCCGTCCAGATTTTCCTCGGTGACCCTGTCGGCCACATCGGCATCCACGCCCTTGGTGGTGCCCGCGCCGGAAGCCAGCGTCTTTACCTCGGAGATGTTGCCCCGGATGACCGTGAACCGCACCTCGTCCAGCAGGCGGTAGGCCGTCCCGGTGCGCAGGGCGGAAGCGCCCGCACCCACAGGGTCCAGCACCACGGGGTGGCCCAGTGCATTGGCCTTTTTGCCTGCCTTGAGCATGGATTCAATGGTGCGGCTGTTCAGGGTGCCGATGTTGATGTTCAGCCCGCCGCAGATGGTGGTGATATCCTCCACCTCGGCAGCATCGTCGGCCATAATGGGCGAAGCACCGCAGGCCAGCACCATATTGGCGCAGTCGTTCACGGTGACGTAGTTGGTGATATTATGGATCAGGGGGCTTTTGGTGCGGACATTGGCAAACTGCTCTGCAAACATGACGCACCCCCGTCAGGAAAGGCTGCTCTGCATGGAGCGCAGGGCACCGGAGTGCTGCAGACTGTACACCAGCACGCCCGCAATGACCGCACCCACAGCGGTAGAGATGAGGAAGGGCACGATGTAGGCGTAGAATGCGATGTCACCGGCGCTCTTGCCCATCAGGCAGATGGCCACCGGGTAAGCGCACAGGCCGCCCAGAATGCTGGTGCCGAACACCTCGCCCACCAGGGTGGCGATCAGGTTTTTGGTCTTTGCGTAGACCAGGCCGCAGAGCAGGGCACCGAACATGCTGCCCGGGAAGGCCATCAGGCTGCCCAGACCCAGGATATTGCGGAGCAGCGAGGCCACAAAGGCCACGCCCACGCCCCACCAGGGACCCAGCAGCACGGCGCAGAGCACATTGACCATGTGCTGCACGGGGGCACACTTGCTGCCGAACATCGGGAAGCTGAACACACTGCCCACCACGCACAGGGCGCAGAACATTCCAGCGAGAGCCAGCTTTTTCACAGAGAATTTTTTCATTGGAAACTCCTCTTTCTCAAAAAGCGGTCGAGGCTTGCTGGCCTCCTCTCACGCCGGAACACGGCTTCCCATCGCAGTTATTTCAAGGCTCAGGGCGCTCCCCCTCAGCCCGGAGCCGCCCGTTGCGGCGGCTTGCGGCAACAAAAAACAGGAGACACCACAGCGGTGCCTCCTGCAAAAAATCATTTTCCTATGACTTCCTACGGCGGCATTATCCGCATCAGGTCAAGGGTCGAAGTTTGGTTACTTCCTCTCAGCCCGCCTCACGAGCTCCCCTGTGTTTTGTTTTTCGTAGGGTATTGTACACCCGCCGGGGCAAAAAAGCAAGAACAAGTTTTTCTTTCGCCTTTTTGCCAAATCGCTTTTACAATTTTCCGGATTATGTTATACTTGTCCCAAATTTCGCAGCGCCCGGGGGAGCCATTCCCCGCTTTGGGGCACTGCCCGGCACAAAAGGAGATTGAAGTTATGGGTCTCATCAAAGCAGCCATGGGCGCGGCATCCGGCGTGATGGGCGACCAGTGGAAGGAATATTTTTATTGTGACGCTCTGCCTGCGGAGGTGCTGGCCGTCAAGGGCCAGAAACGGACCAATGGCCGCTCCGCCAACCGGCACGGCAGCGAAAACGTCATCTCGGACGGCTCTGTGATCGCCGTGGCCGACGGCCAGTGCGTGCTGATCGTGGAGCAGGGCAAGGTGGTGGATCTCTGTGCCGAACCCGGCGAGTACACCTACAGCACCGGCACCCAGCCCTCCCTGCTCAGCGGCGGGCTGAAGAACATCGACAGCGTGTTTGCCGAGCTGGGCAAGCGGTTCAGCTTTGGCGGACAGGCCGGTTCCGACCAGCGCATCTACTATATCAATACCCGGGAGCTCACCGGCAACAAGTACGGCACCCCCAACCCGGTGCCTTTCCGGGTGGTGGATCAGCGCGCCGGCATCGATATCGACATCGGCATCCGGTGCTTCGGCGAGTACAGCTACCGGGTGGTCAACCCCATCCTGTTTTACACCAATGTCTGCGGCAATGTGGAAAACGCCTACACCCGCGACGCGCTGGACAGCCAGCTCAAGACCGAGCTGATGACCGCCCTGCAGCCCGCCTTTGCCCGGATCAGCGAGCAGGGCATCCGCTACTCCGCCCTGCCCGGCCACACCGCCGAGCTGGCCGAGGCCCTGAATCAGGAGCTGAGCGCCAAGTGGAGCAGGCTGCGCGGCATCGAGATCGTCTCTCTGGGCGTTTCCGGTGTCAAGGCCAGCGAAGAGGACGAGCAGATGATCAAGGAGCTGCAGCGCAGTGCGGCCTTTATGGACCCCACCCGCGCCGCCGCGCATCTGGTGGGCGCACAGGCCTCCGCCATGCAGGCTGCCGCCTCCAACACCGCCGCCGGCCCCGCCATGGCCTTTATGGGGATGAACCAGGCCGCTGCAGCGGGCGGTGTCAACGCCCGGGATCTCTACCAGATGGGCGGCCAGCAGACCGCCGCGCAGCCTCAGGCCGCACCGGCCGCTGGCTGGACCTGCAGCTGCGGCCACACCGGCAACACGGGCAAGTTCTGTGCCGAATGCGGCAAGCCACGGCCCGAAGCCCCGGCTGTCTGGGTGTGCAGCTGCGGTACAAAGAACAGCGGCAAATTCTGCTCGGAGTGCGGCAGACCCCGGCCCGCCGCCAAGTGCGCCAACTGCGGCTTTGTGCCTGCCGACCCGGCCAACCCGCCCAAGTTCTGCCCCGAGTGCGGCAAGCCCTTTGGGGCCTGAGAGGGGTCTGACGCATGGCTGAAAAGACAACGAATTATCAGTGCCCGGCCTGTACCGGCCCCCTGCACTATGATGGTGCCAGCGGCAAGCTGGTCTGCGATTACTGCGGCTCGGCCTACGACGTAAAGGACATCGAGGCCCGCTACGCCAAAAAGCAGGCCGCTGCCGACACTGCCGCCGAGGGCGATGCCAAAAAAGCCGCCCGCCTGCCCCGGCAGGACAGTCCGGTGTGGAGCGAGGCCGAGGCGGAGAGCCTGAACAGCTACTCCTGCCCCACCTGCGGGGCCGAGCTGGTCTGTGACGAGACCACCGCCGCCACCACCTGCCCCTACTGCGGCAACCCCACAGTGCTGGGCGGCAAGCTCTCCGGCAAGCTGAAGCCGGAATACATCCTGCCCTTCAAGCTGGACAAAAAGGCCGCCATCGCCCAGCTGACCAGATATTACAAGGGCAAGGCCTTCCTGCCCAAGGCGTTCAAGAGCCAGAACCACATCGCGGAGATCCAGGGCGTATATGTCCCCTTCTGGCTCTACGATGCCAAGGCCGATGCACGCGGCCGGTACGAGGGCCAGAACTCCGAGAGCCACCGCGAGGGCGATTACATGGTGACCACCACCCAGCACTACGATGTGCGCCGCGAGGGCTCGGCCGCCTTTGCCAAGGTGCCGGTGGACGGCTCCAGCAAGATGCCCAACACCCACATGGATGCCATTGAGCCCTTTGATTACGGCGACCTGAAACCCTTCTCCACGGCCTACCTGCCCGGCTATCTGGCCGACCGGTATGACGAGGATGCCGATGCCTGTGCCGAGCGCGCCTACCGCCGGATGTACAACTCCACGGCCGATGCGCTCCACGCCACCACCGGCGGCTACAGCGAGATCCACCCCATTTCCGAGAACATCAACGTGGATATGACCCACGCCCACTACGCCCTGCTGCCGGTCTGGATGCTCCACACCCGGTGGAAGGACAAGGACTTCCTGTTCGCCATGAACGGGCAGACCGGGCGGCTCATCGGCGACCTGCCGGTGGACAAGAGCCGGGTGGCTGCGTGGTTTGCGGGCATCAGCCTGCCCCTGATGGCAGTGCTGGCGTTCCTGCTGTTGTTATAAGGGGGTGGCAGAATGAAACACACTGCAAAACACTTTGCCGCCCTGCTGGCCGCTCTGGTGCTGGCACTCTGCCTGAGCATCCCCGCCTTTGCCGCCGCACCGCTGGTGCGGGACGAGATGGGCCTGTTCGATGCGGATACTTACAGCGAGCTGGAAGCTTCCGCCGAAGCCGCCAGCGACGGCCACGACTGCGACGTATATTTTCTCGTGGTGGACAGCATCGGCGATGCCGATCAGCGCCAGTACGCCAAAGATTACTACCTTGCCAACGGTCTGGGCAGCGGCTCTGAACAGAGCGGCATCCTTTTCCTGCTGGCAGTCGGCTCCCGCAAGTATGTCACCATCACCTACGGCGACGGCGTGACAGCCTTTACCGATTACCGCATCGAGCAGATCGAAGATGCCGTTGTTCCCTATCTCTCGGACGACGACTGGGCCGAGGCCGCCTCCGAGTACCTCTCCATGTGCGCCGACACGCTGGATTTCTACGCCGAGCACGGCGAACCTCTGGATGTTGACAACGATACCAGCGGCTGGCCCATCCTGCTCCTCATCGTCATCGGCGTGCCCATGATCATTGCCGGTATCGTCTGCGGCGTTCTGTACAGCCAGATGAAAACAGCCCGGCTCAAGACCGAGGCCAACGATTACATCGGCGCAGGCTTAAAGCTGCGGGTGCAGGTGGACAACTACACCCACACCGACCGCGTGCAGGTCTACGACCCGCCCCACGAGGAGAGCAGCAGCTCCGGCGGCTCCTCCGTGGACAGCGACGGCTTTGGCGGCTCCTCCGGCGGCTCGTTCTGAGCGCCCTTTTCTCCAGCAATAAACCACCGGTTCTGCCGGTGGTTTTCGCTTGTTTTTATTTCCGTGCAACTCGCAAAAGAAAGGAAACCCAACGAATGTCAAAGAAGATCACCGCCCTGATCCCCGGAGCCGCGCTGGCACTGGGCATCGCCTGCATCGCCAAGTGGCTGGAAACGCTGGAAAGCAGCGCCGGGCTCCACCTCATTGGCGCTTCAGTCATCGCCCTGTTTATCGGCATGGCCATCAATGCGTTTTTCCAGCCCAACAAAACAACCGCGCCCGGCATTAAATTCACCTCTAAGAAGGTCCTGAAATTCGCCATCGTCCTTCTGGGTGCCAGCCTGAACATCCGCACCGTGCTGACCGTGGGCCGTTTTTCGCTGACGGTCATGCTCTTCACCCTGGCCACCTGCTTTGGGCTGGGCGCGCTGATCGGCAAAGCGCTCGGGCTCAACTGGAAGACCAGCAGCCTGATCAACGCCGGAACCGGCATCTGCGGCGGCTCTGCCATTGCCGCCATTGCGCCGGTGATCGAGGCCGATGACATGGACATCGCCTACGGTATGTCCGCCACCTTCCTGTTCGATACGGTGATGATCGTTGTGTTCCCGCTCCTTGGCCGGTGGCTTGGGCTTTCCGATGCCGCATTCGGTCTCTGGGCCGGTACGGCGGTCAATGATACCTCCAGCGTTGTAGCCACCGGTTACGCTTTCAGTGAAGCAGCCGGTGACTTTGCAACGATGGTCAAGCTGACCCGCACGCTGGCGATTATTCCGGCGGTTCTGGTCTTTGCCGCCATCAACCTGCACCTGAAAAAGAAAGAGAGTGCTCAGGCCAACGGTGTCAAGGTGAGCATCCGTTCCATTTTCCCCTGGTTCATCCTTGCGTTCCTTGCCATGTCCCTGCTGACCAGTCTGGGCCTTCTGCCCGCCGGGCTGGTTTCCAGCCTGAAGACCATCAGCAAGTTTCTGATGGTCGCGGCTCTGGCGGCCATTGGTCTGAACACAAACTTTAAATCTCTCTGCCGTTCCGGCGCAAAGCCCATGCTGCACGGCTTCATCATCTCCACATTGGTCGTTCTGGTCGCCATTGGTGTTGAGTACATGATCGGCATTGCACCCTACGGCACACTGTAACGCTCCTGCCAGCTGAATTTTCCCACAAAGAAAGAGCAGTGCTCTCCAATGGGTCCACCCACCGGAAGCACTGCTCTTTTATTGTTCCGCTTTGCTCCACAAACGCGAAGTTATAAACATCTTTGCAAATATATCATATCTATCAACTGTACACCGCCCTCATAAATTGGGTGGTCATAATTGTCAGTAAAGAAATTGGGAATCTTGTGAGAACGAACAAATCCACATTTTTCATAAAATGGTATCGTCAATGGACTGTCACCTGTTCCAACTTGCAAAACAGAATATTCATCTGCATATTTAC
>PPYF01671060.1_pt1 | contig 17166 bp, 15 predicted proteins | sample 1559871 | NCBI WGS metagenome assembly PPYF01 (sample SAMN08240021, study PRJNA423297) | Human gut metagenome, whole genome shotgun sequencing project.
CACGAGGAAGAACGGGATCACCCGCCCGTCCCCGGTAATGCCCTCCCCTGCCGCATCCATGAAGCAGGTGCTCCCGCCTCCGTCCATCATGATGGCGTTGTCCCAGCCGGAGGACGCCAGCAAGTCGCGGAGCTGTTCCGGCGTGTGCCGCTCCCGGCTCACATAGTAGGCGAACCGTCCGTTCTTGGTGCCGATGGCCGTCCGGGGCGCGCGGTAGCGCATATCCGCTCCGCAGGTGACAGGGTTGATCTTCTTCCCGCCGATGATGAGGTGGACGCACTCCATGTAATTCGCGTCCCCGTTGGGCACGGCCTTTACGCCGAAGTCCGCCGGGGTGTTCCAGCTGACGGCCCACGCCCGGTACTTGGGTGTCTTGCGGGTCTGCCCGTCAGCCTTCAGGTGGCAGGCGGGTTGCTGATTCCGCAAGAAAATGGAGCCGTTGCAGATAGCGTCTCCGCCCGTCTCCGCCAGCATTTTTCGCAGGTTGGCCGGTGTGGAGCGGAGACGCTTCCGGTTGAAATAGATCTTGATGAATTGGAGGTCGGAGAGCGGGACGGTGCCCGCTCTCGTGCTCATGTGTGAGCCTCCGTACCCTTACCCTGATCGCCGGTCTGGTGCAGCGCGTCCAGCATGTTTTTCACAAAGGCCGGGTACGGAACGCCCATCACCGCCGTGTTTTCCAATACGGAAAGCCCCTCGTTGGCGATGAAGAACAGGCACACCGCGTCCCGGACGAAATCGCTGTGGGTGGCCTGATCCAGCAGCGCCGCCATCCACACCAGCGCCAGCATGACGCCCTTTTTCACCAGTCCCTTGTAGCTGGCCTTGGAGTCCAGCGCCCCGGTCCTGCTCTTTGCCGACTTGTGCCAGACGGCTGCCACCAGCCAGCCAGTGACGTAGTCCAGCGCCATGAAGCAGATCAGAACTTTGAGCGCCACGTCCCAGCCTCCCAGCGCCTGGGCGATGGCGGAGCCTGCCGCGGCCAGCACTGCCAGCACCGTGTTTTTCATTTGTGTCAGATTCATCGGATTCCCCCTTTTGTTGATTCGGACATTGAACGTCCTCTCTGAACAGTGTACCTGCTGTCGTGGGCGGCCCGCTGGGTAAGCGGTTCAGTTTTTGGGTTCAAAGGGGAGGAATGTATCAGGGAACAGTGGCGCGTCAGCGGAGAGCAAAAAAACCGGGGGCGGCAGAGTGCGGCTCCGTCTCCCCCGGTTTCTTGTGAAATACCGGTGTATGAAGTTGTTATTGCCGTCCGGAAGAAATAGCTCTCAGGTGATCTGGAATAGGTGGGATTATTCTTCAAATTTATCGCAATACGGACATTTCCAGTGCGCTCCGACCGGACGATCAGGGTGGATCTTGTTGTCCAATTTCTGACTTCCCCCAAAATCATGATAATTCTTGCATTCTTTTTCAAATGCGGCTTTAGGGGACGTCGCATAGCTGAACTTAAACCAGGAGTATTTTTCTCCGACATGATCCTTTAAACGGCCGGCAAGATCAGAATCAGCTCGACCGACATAATTTACAATAAATATGTTGGCGTCATTTTCTTTTAAATGCCCTAAAGCGTAGTTACCCGCACTGGTCTTTGTGACAACCTTGTCGATTTCATTCTTTGTAAGGGCATGAGGACCATCCATTCCTAAGTGCAACTTCATAATGCTCCTTTCTCTTGGCTGTGCCAAGACATGCTGCCGCTCAGGTGCGGCAGCCGGGTTTATTGCGAACAAAATAGCCTACATTTGCCGAGTCGGAGCCAATAGCATTCAGAAAAACATCGGACACACCTCCGTTATCGATTGACGGTACAGACTGTCAAATATGCAGATCCTGCATGATAGTAAAAAGGTCAGAACTTCGCAAAGCCAATGGCGTAGAGGGCCAGTGTACGGACGGCGCTGGAGGCGATGGAAGCCCAGCAGAAGCCCTGCAGCCCATAGCCCGGCAGCCATAGCCAGGCAAACAGCAGATAGCTGGCGCCGTAGAGCACCTGCGTCAGCAGCGTCCAGCGGATAGAGCAGGCCTTCAGCACCATGGGCTGGGCCATGCTTCCGGCGATGCCGATGGCGGAGGCCAGGTTGGCGAGGAAGATATAGGGCGCGGCGCTTTCGTACAGCGAGGGGTACAGCAGCCGGGTGAACCAGGGGGCAAAGAGCCAGCAGCCCAGCAGGAACACCGCAAGGCATCCCAAGGAGCAGCCGTTCACAATAGCGAAGAGCTTTTTGGACGCTTTGAAATCCTTCTGGGCGAAGTAGCCAAGAAGCACCCCGGCGATCGGGGTCATAACGATACTGGCGCTCTTGCCGAAAAAGGAGGCCGTGGCGTAATAGGACACCCCTTCCCCGCCCAGAATGGGGTAAAGGATCATCCGATCGGCGTAAGTCAGGAGATTGCCGATGAGGTTGGTGGCCATATAGGTCAAAAGGGTAGCTATTGTAGCGGCCAGCAGGGGCGTCCGAGCCAAAGGCTCCCGGATAAAGGGTGTGGTCCGGGAGACGAAAAGCAGTCCGACTCCCTCCCCCGCCAGAAACACGGTGGGCCACAGCTCTGCCGTGGCAAACAGCAGGGCGGCGGCGCAGTAAGCGGCGCTGACTACCGTGTTGCACAAGAAGGTACGCTTAAAATTCAGCTCCAGCCGGAAAAAGGCGGTGGCGTACTGGTAGAGATTGGAGACAATAAGGTACGCCGCCAACAACACGGCGGTGAGGATGGACAGGGAGAACATCCGCCACAGTACAGCGGCAAACACCACGGACACGCCGCTGCCCAACAGACAGAGAAAATTGAAGTCTCCCAGCAGTCCCCTCTCCTTATAATGGCTGTCCTCAATGAGGCGGATGTTGTTGAGGGAGCCGCCGATCATGGCGGTGCAGACATTGGCCAGACCTGCCACGGTCAGAAGCGTGCCGTAGTCCCCCTCGCCGAGCCGGGCCGCCAGCAGGGGGAACACCACGATCTGCCGGGCAAAGGTGTAGACCACCGAGGCCAGGATGTTGATGATGAAATCGCCGGAAATGCGGGTCAGACGGGAGGAGGACAGACCCTTGCCGTGGCTGCTCATACGGTCTCTGCCTCCGGCACAGGTCTCCGCTTCCGGCAAAGCGCTGCGATGAGGATGCAGAAGCCGTACTGGAAAAAGACGCTGGCATCATACAAGGATCCGCTGAGCATATGCTGGGGGATCAGGGCGAACACATAGAACGTGAAAGCCCGGATATACAGAGAGTCTCGGGAAAAACGCAGCAGGCGCAGCAGCACATACAATCCGAAAACCAGCACTGCCAGCATGGCGGGCAGGCCGAAGTCCGCCGCCAGCTCCAGGAAGAGGTTGTGGGGATAGGTGCCGTAGTGGGCCTGATATGCCATAGGGCCGTGGCCCGTCAGGGGAGACGCTTTGATCTCATTGAACGCGCAGCGCCACAGATACAGCCGTCCGCCGCTGCTGGTGTTGTTCAGCTTGGTCTTCATGTCCTGGAGGGCATCGTATTCTTCCGTCGTGATGACGCCGGCGGCAAGGTCCTCATCGGCCTTACCGCTTTTCACATAGTCCACCACGTCACCATGCTGGGGGGGTGATTCTTCCTGGGACGGCTTTCCACCGGGGTGTTCGGACTGTTCAGGTTTTTCAGGCTGTTCGGGCTGCGTGACTCGATTGAGAATATCCTGGGTCTTCTGAATCTCCTCATTGGAGACGGTCACCTGATCTTTCCCCCCCAGCTCTCCCAGAAAAGCTGCAAAGCGGTTCCCTACGCCGTAGTTGGGGTACAGAACCGTGGAAAAGAGGAGGATGCAGGCGAGGCTCACAGTGGGGAAGGCCAGATGTCTGCGGAAAAAGCCAAGGGAATCCCGCGAGATCAAACAAGTCAGCAGGCTGCACCAAAACAGGCAGAGGATGCTGCCCTTGCACTCCGCCAGCGTGGCCGCGACGCAGTTAAGGCCATAGAGCACCCACAGGCCCTGCCGCAGGGCGGGCTTCATTTCCCGGCCGAAGAACACCAGATCCAGCAGAAGGAACAGGCACACACCCAGATAGCCGTAGGACAGAGGCATGGCGGACAGGACGCCCAGATCGGTAATGCCGTATTCCGCAGAGGGCAGATAGAAGCGGATGCAGTAATACAGCGTAATGGGGGCCCAGATCAGGGCATAAACCCGGCAGATCCGCAAGAATTCCCGCAGCCCTTGATCGCAGCAGATGATAAGGACCGCACAGCAGGAGGAGACCAGATAGCAACCTTGGACCACAGCGTTTTTGGCGATCATGACCTTGTTGGGCAATGTAAGGAGCGCCCACAGATAGACGAGGCCAAAAACCAGCGGGATGAGAACTGCTGCGAGGATCGTGTGGCGGCTTTTACCATCTCTTACTGCAAGAAAGCGGATCTTCAGCAGAAAAACGATCACGCTGACGCACTGGATGGACAGCACGAATAAGGAACGGAACACATCATGGCGGTGGCCGTCCAGCACAAAGGCAATGCAGTTGAGAAAGGGGGAGCCAATGAAGGCCAGCGGCAGGAGGGCGTATACCAACGCATCCAGCTTACCGGGCCGCCGGGAGGAAGAAAGAATGGAATTCATATCGATGTCCTATCTGTCTGTAAATTTTTGAATGGAGGTCAATCCCGGTGGGCAGCGGCTTTCACCTGCTCCAGATGGGCGGCGTGGTCAATGGCAAAGTTGCCGGAGACCACTGCTTCGGCGGGAATATTGCGAGACGCCACGCTGCCCAGCAATACCTGTGCGCCGTCCCCTATGGTCAGGCGGTTGGACACGGTGACGCCGGGGCCGAACTTCACACCGTTTCCCGCCTTTACCCGGCCGGAGATGACGCAGCCCGCGCAGACTTTCACCCGGCGGCCCAGCTTCACCCCGTGGTCGATGTGGCTCTGGGCGTTCACCCGGCACTCGTCCCCGATGACGGTCTTGTCCCAAGGGTATACCGCCCGGTGGACGGTGACGTTTTCAAAAAGCACCACGTCCGCTCCGATGGTCACGCCGCCGCAGTGGGCCACGTCCAGCACACCGCCGCCCGGCAGATACTTGAACTCGTAGCCCGGCCCGCCCAGCTTCACCCCCGCGTGGAGCACTGTGTTGTCCCCGACGCGGCAGGGGCCGTGGATGGAAACGAACTCCTCCACGGTTACGTTTTCCCCCAGCACCACCCCGGTAGGGGCGATATAGGCCAAGGGGCTGACATGGCAGCTTTCCGGAATGACGGAGGGAGCCTGCGGCGGGCAGTAGCCCGGCAGCTCCGCCAGACGGTTATGGAGTTGGAAATAGGCCAGCCGGGGCGTGTCCGAGAGGACCACGCCCTGCTTGCGCTCCGCTATTGCCGCTCCGTCTTCCGGGCGGCAGATGACCGCGCGGATACGGGTATTGTCCAGCAGTTCATCGGCAAAGCGGGCGTCCTCCAGAAAGGAGAGCATCCCCTCCGGGCCCTTGGAATTGCTGAGACCCAGAGCGGTAAAGTCCCCATCCCGCAGGATCTGTTCCGTTGGAAAAAAATCGGAAAGGCGCATAGTGCCTCCTTAATCGTTGTCGGCCCAGTCCGTCCAACCGCCGTTTTCCCAGCGGCGGACCAGAGAAAACTCCGTGGGCTGATATTTATCCGTCCGGGCATATTGTACGGTGCTGCCGTCTGCCGTGCGGTGCGTTTCGAAAAATGCGCCGTTGGGCAGAGCAGAAGTGAAGGTGCTCCATGTGAAGTACCAGGAAATCCCCAGAGGGTAGAGCGGATCCCCAGACGCATCCATGGCGTCGGGGGCCGTTTCACCTGAGAGGTCGTCCCGATTACAGCCGATGCAGGTGACGGACGCAAAGTCTTCCGGCTGGGCCGTTCCCTCCGGCTCGTGAGCTATGGCCGTCCAAAGGGTCCGGTAGCCCACGGCGTTGGGATGGGTACCGCCCCAGTACAGGGAACCAAGAGGCAGGCCCAGATCAGCCGCCGCCTGCGGGAAATCCTTGTAGCAGTCGATAAAATCGTAGCCTGCCTCGCCGCAAAGCGTCCGGACGTTCTCCGCAATCTCAGCGGAGTTCAGGTTTTTCACTGTGTCGGTAGGATCGTAGATGGCGGGAATGGGCACAAGCACCGTCAGGTACTCGCAGCGGGCCGCGACATAGGCAAGCAGCTCTCCATATTCCGCGCGGAACTCCTCCCCTGTCTGACAGGCGGTGCGGTCGTTGGTGCCCAGCATGACGAAAATAGCGTCATAGCGATCCTGCTCCGTAAAGAGTAGCTCCTTGTGGGCGTTGAACCACTTGGCGGACATGCCGCCGATGGCGTCGTTGTGGAACACGGACGCCCCCGCCGCTTCGGCCTTGGCCCGCAGGAATTTTACCCAGCCCTGGCTGTCCGGGGCGTTTTCATAGTAGCGGTTCCCGTTCTCATCCGTCAGGATCAGCCGGCACCCCAGCGCTTCCCGCTCATCCTGTCCCCAGACGCAGCCATCGTCGGTGTTGCCGTCGGAAATGCTGTCGCCGATGACCAGAATGCTTTGCACCGCGCCTCTTTGCAGGGCCTCCGCCACCGGCAGGGACCGGGTCAGGGCCGGGGCTTCGGAAACGGCATCTTCTTCCGGCAGGGGTGCAGGCTCTGTCCGGCCGCAGGCGGCGCAGAGCAGACACAGCGCGGCAGCGAACCATACGCTGATAAACCGGCGCATCACAGCACCTCAATATTTTCGCGATTTTTAATATTCTTACAGACGTTTTTGCAGTCGAAGACCGGCACGCCGCAGCCCGTCACCATGGCATAGTCCACCTTGGTATGGGCGGTGGTGATGCAGACAAGATCGTACTGCTTCACGGCCTCCTCCGTCAAGGCGGGGATGCCGGTGTGCCACTGGCCCTCGTGGCGGTATTTGGGCACAAAGGGATCGTAGTAATCCACCTGGGCGCCGGTCTTCTTGAACTCTTCAATGACGCGCACGGCGGGAGACTCGCGGTAATCGTCAATGTCCTGCTTATAGGCCACGCCCAGCACCAGCACCCGGGAGCCGTTAAGGGCTTTTTTAGAGCGGTTGAGAATCTTCCCTGCCCGCTCCACGGTGTACTCGGGCATACGGTCGTTGACCATCATGCTCGCCTCGATCATGCTGGTGTGGAAGCCGTACTCGCGGGCCTTCCAGCTGAGATAATAGGGGTCCAGCGGAATGCAGTGGCCGCCCAAGCCGGGGCCGGGATAGAACGCCTGAAAGCCGTAGGGCTTCGTTTTGGCGGCGTCGATGACCTCCCAGATGTCGATGCCCATGCGGTTGCAGAGAATGGCCAGCTCATTGACAAGGCCGATGTTCACGTTGCGGTAGGTATTCTCCAGAATTTTCTCCATCTCGGCAACGGCGGGAGAGGAAACGGTGTGTACGTCGCCGTCGAGAATGGCGCGGTAGACCATGGCGATGACCTCCGTAGCGTCCGCGCCGATAGCGCCTACCACCTTGGGAGTATTGCTGGTCTTGTAAATGAGATTGCCTGGATCGATCCGCTCAGGAGAAAAGCCCAGGTAAAAGTCCGTACCGCACTTCAGACCGCTGCCCTCCTCCAGAATGGGGCGGAGCAGTTCCTCGGTGGTGCCGGGATAGGTGGTGGATTCCAGCACCACAATGGAGCCCCGCCGGAGATGCTTGGAAATGGCAATGGTGGAATCCCGGACATAGCTGATATCCGGCTGCTGGTGTTTGTCCAGCGGCGTGGGAACGCAGATAGCGATGAAATCCACTTTCTCTACAAAGCTGAAATCTGTGGTAGCGGAGAGCCTTCCGTCCTTTACCAGCTCCTCCAGGTCGGCGTTGACCACATCGCCGATGTAGTTCTTTCCGGCGTTGACCATATCCACCTTCTCGGTCTGCACATCAAAGCCGATGGTCCTGAAGCCATGCTTCGCCTTATCCACTGCCAGCGGCAGACCGACATAGCCCAGGCCGCAGACGCCCATGACCAATGTCTTATTTTGAATTTTTTGAATCAGCTCTTCCTTTATGGACATATCCATTCCACCTTTATCTGAAATTTTCATTCCTTTTGAATTCTATTTTGATTTATTGGTATAGTCTCGCGGCCAGCCTGCGGTAATCCAGCAGCTCGCGGGCAAGCTTTTCCGCGTTCTCCCGCAGCGGCTTCAACTGCGCGGGATCAGCGGCGAGAGAACGGAATACCATTTCCATATCAGCCTGCGTTTTGATCCATATGACCTCGCCCCGGTCATAGTCTGCCGTATGCGCGGGATGTGGGTAGAGCATTACCGGGCAATATCGGCAGACAGCGTTCTGCATTGTGGCAGACTGGCTGCCGGGCTGGCAGTACAGGTCGGCGGCGCAAAGGTACTCCTGCAATTCCTCGCCGGTCCTCCAGCCAAGATACCGGATGCGTTTATCCGCCTCCATCAGCGGAAGAAGGATGCTGTTCCGGTCCTCCGGAATGGAGCCGATGACCGCCAGCACCGCGTGGGGATCGTCCACGGCGGAAAAGGCCCGGAACAGCTCGTCCGAACGCTTGAGGGCGTCCAGCTTGCCGGAGTGGATATAAAGGCGGTCATTCTCCACCAGTCCCAGCTCGGTGCGGCGCTTGGCTCGAACAGCGGCATATTCCTCATCAGAGAGCAGTGTGCCGCCCAAGGGGTAGAACTCCATTTTTTCATTGGGAATATCGTAGACCTCATGAGAAAACTCACGGCACTCATCAGAGATGTAGAAGTACTTTTCCAGATAGGGAAATGCTTTTTTCGTCAGATACCGATACAGCCCGCGATGCAAAATATGGAGTGAGAGCCAGTTGGTTCCGCTGTTATTGTAGGCGGTGTGGGTGTCGGCGTAGAGCTTCACCGCCGGGTGGGCCTTCTTGTAGCGGATGACATCAAGGACGGACCAGTAGCTCAGGTCGTGGGACAAGATCACATCCGGCGCAAAGGCAGCAATTTCCTCATAAAGATGGGGATAGGCCCGGAACTTGTGGGTGACAAAGCCATTTCCGGCCTTTACATAAGGCAGACGCTTGATGGGAACGCCGTACTCCGTGACATATTCCGCCGGTTCCACATAGCCCAGATGGGCATTGTCCACATAAGTTTCCGTAGAAGCGAGGATGCGGACATCGTGGCCGTCCTCGTGGTTGATGCGCGGTAAAATATTTTCCTGATAGGTATAGTTGTCGATATAAAAACAAGATAGGCACAGGTGCAGAATTTTCATGCTTCTGTCTCCAATACTTCAAGAAATTTTTCAGGATCATTCATGAAGGCACTGTGGGCTTTTAGGAAATCCATGTCCCGCTCCCACCATTGCGACGCGTTCAGACGGTCGCAGATATCCTGCGGAAACCGCAGACGGATGACCCGAGCAGGATTCCCTCCTACAATGGCGTAGGGCGGTACATCATGGGTCACTACGCTGCCCATACCGATGACAGCACCGTTCCCAATGGACACGCCAGGCCGGATATGGACCCCCTCCCCGATCCAGACATCACTTCCAATAACCGTCTGAGGGGCAGCAGGATCGTAGTCCAGCGATGCAAGATCCTTGGGAATGCTGTCTCGTCCATGGTAAAAGGCAGGCGAGGTAGACACCCACTCCATGGGATGGCTGGCAAGGCCGGCAGACACATGGTCAGCGATGGAGCAGAAGCGTCCAATGCGGCAATTGATAAAGGTACAGCCATAACCGCAGTAAGAATACCGCCCCACAGAGGTATACAGAATCGTACTCTGCGCTTCCACTCGGGAGGGCTTTTCAAAAGAGGAACCCTTCACCGCTTTACCAGGAAGCTTCTTCCACAGCTTAGCCCACAAATACGCAATCGTCATATGCAAAACTCCTTCATGCAAAAACGGCGCTCCTGACAGCTCACCGCCGGATGCGCTTCTCCAGTCCCAGCAACTCATAAAGGCGGATGCCAAGGTTATAGACAAACTCCTGAGACTTGAAATGCTCGGTACACTCCGGCATATCGTGGAAGGCCATCAGCTCATCCTCGCTGATCTCCAGGCGGCGGGCCACCTCCACGAACAACTCGTGACTTTCTTCCTCTGTCAGGGGCGGCTGCTCCAGGATCTTCAATGCCTCGTCCCGGGGCATCTGTCCGGTGACCACCAGACTGGATAGCTGAGCCCGGCGGATGTCGTGGCCAAAGCGGGTGGGAGACCACCAGCCTTCCAGGAACTTGGTGATGAGGTCCTCGAAATGCTTCTGCCCGTAGGGCTCGTAGCCATACTCCCGAGAGAGGGTCACGATCATCTCCGCCCGAGTGAAGGGGACAAGGTTCAGCGGCTTCACCGTCTTGACGCCCAGCACATAGGGCAGGTAGAGCTTGTGCTTGAAGCCGTTGGTAAAGGTGTAGTGGCGGATGGGAATGGAGCAGTGCTTTCGGATGACGTCCTTCATATAGGTGCTGTCGCCGGTGGGACCGGCGCCCTTGTTCCAAGAGGCGGGGTCCGCGATGACCTCCGTGGCGATATTGTAGCCATTGAGGATGTACTTGACCCCCAGCTCCCGGGAAAAGCGGTCGATAAGGGCGATGAAGGCGTGATCCTGAGGCGCATCCAACGATTCAAGACCCGTGCGGAACCATGCCAGCTGCATCTCCCGCAGCTCGTTCCAGTCCATCTTCTCCACATGCAGCTTCACGCCCAGCTTGTTCGTCAGACGCTTGATGTTCTCTTCCGCCACCGGCAGGTTCCAGCCGCAGTCGATGTGGAACACAAAGGGACGCAGTCCCCATTCCGTCACGGCCAAATGCAGCATATAGGAGCTGTCCAGGCCGCCGCTCAAGCCTAAAATACAGTCGTAGGGCTTCCCCTCACCGGATTTTTTAATGGCGTCGAGCAGGGTATGAAGCTCTGCTTCATGACCTTTGCCGTAGTTCCACTCCGGCAGGATCCGCTCCTGATACTCCTTGCAGCGCATACATACGCCGTTTTCGTCAAAGGTAATGTCCTCGTCTGAGGTGTCCATCACGCAGCAGGTGCAGACCTGATAGGGACGCTTGCTCATAGCTCTTTCCTCCAAACCATTTTATTGACCACGCCGGTGTAAGACTGGATGAGGCGCACGACCTTGTCCGACACATTTTCGTCCGTGTAATCCGGCACGGGGATGCCGGTATCGCCGTTTTTCACCAGCTCCACGGCGGTATCTACCGCCTGAAGCAGGGATCTTTCGTCGATACCCGCCAGAATGAAGCAGCCCTTGTCCAAAGCCTCAGGACGCTCGGTGGAGGTGCGGATGCACACCGCCGGGAAAGGATGGCCCACGGAGGTAAAGAAGCTGGACTCCTCAGGGAGGGTGCCGCTGTCACTGACCACGGCGAAGGCGTTCATTTGCAGGCAGTTATAATCATGGAAGCCCATAGGCTCGTGCTGAATGACCCGCTTATCCAGTTGAAAGCCGCTGGCTTCCAGCCGCTTGCGGCTGCGGGGGTGGCAGGAGTAGAGGATGGGCAGGTCGTACTTCTCCGCCATGGCGTTGACAGCGGTGAAGAGCGAGGTGAAATTCTTCTCGGTGTCGATGTTCTCCTCCCGGTGGGCGGAGAGCAGGATGTACTTTCCCTTTTCCAGACCCAGCCGTTGGTGAATGTCGGACGCTTCGATCTTGGCGAGGTTCTGGTGCAGCACCTCCGCCATGGGAGAGCCGGTGACGTAGGTGCGCTCCTTGGGCAGTCCGCAGTCCGCAAGATACCGGCGGGCGTGCTCGGAGTACGCCATGTTCACATCGGAGATGATGTCCACGATGCGGCGGTTGGTCTCCTCCGGCAGACACTCGTCCTTGCAGCGGTTGCCCGCCTCCATGTGGAAGATGGGGATGTGCAGGCGCTTAGCGCCGATGACGGACAGGCAGGAGTTGGTATCCCCCAGCACTAAAACGGCATCGGGCTTCGTCTCCACCATCAAAGCGTAGCTCTTGGCAATGATGTTGCCCATGGTCTCGCCCAGATCCTTCCCCACCGCGTCCAGATACACCTCCGGGTCGGCGAGGCCGAGGTCATGGAAAAAGACGCCATTGAGGTTATAGTCGTAGTTCTGCCCCGTGTGGGCGAGAACGGTGTCGAAATACTTGCGGCACTTGGTAATGACGGCGGACAGACGGATGATCTCCGGCCGTGTGCCGACGATGATGAGCAGCTTTAACTTGCCGTTGTTGCGAAAATACGCCATGCGCGCTCCTTCTCCGGCTCAGACCGGTTCAAAAAAGGTATCGGGGCGGGCGGGGTCAAAGACCTCGTTGCAGGTCATGACCGTCACCAGCTCGTCCGTTTCGCTGAGATTAGTGATGCTGTGGGTCCAGCCGGGAATCATGTGTACCGCCTCGATGCGCTCGCCGGAAACGGTGAACTCCACGGTTTCGCCGGTGGCGAGGCAGCGCTCACGGATGAGCGCCGTGCCGTGGACCACGATGAACAGCTCCCACTTGCTGTTGTGCCAGTGCTGCCCCTTGGTGACGCCGGGGCGGGAGATGTTGACGCTGACCTGCCCGCAGTCGGCGGTTTTGAGCAGCTCGGTGAAGCTGCCCCGCTCGTCGGCGTTCATTTTCAGGGGATACTTGAAGCGCTCCGCGGGGAGGTATGTTAAGTAGAGGGAATAGAGCTTCTTGGCAAAGGAGCCGTCGGGCATTTCCGGCATGAGCAGCGTTTCCGGCTGCGCCTTGAACTGCGTCAGGAGATCGACGATTTCGCCGAGGGTGACCCTGTGAGTCACGGGAACGCAGCAGTAGCGGCCATCCGCTTGCAAAACGGTCTCCACACCGTCGAATTCACAATGCCGCTCCTTCCCCTCCAGCAGGTCGAACATACCCTCCACCAGATCGTCGATGTAGAGCAGCTCCAGTTCGGTGGAGCGGTCATTGACGGTATAGGGCTGATCGTTGGCCACCGCCCAGCAGAAGGTGGAAACGGCGCTGTTGTAGTTGGGGCGGCTGTGGCCCATGAGGTTCGGAAAGCGGTAGACGTACACCGGCGCGCCCGTTTCTCTGCCGTAGGCGAAGAACAGCTCCTCCCCCGCCAGCTTCGAGCGGCCATATTCGCTGTTGCCGAAGCGCCCGGCCAGCGTCGCCTGAATGGAGGAGGACAGCATGACAGGGGCCTTGTTTCCGTGCTTTTTCAGGCAGTTTAGCAGCTGGGCGGTCAGGTCCACGTTGCCCGCCTGGAAGTCCTCTACCCTTTCAGGCCGGTTCACCCCCGCCAGATGGAACACGAAGTCCGCCTTGGCGCAGTAACCGTCCAGCTCCTCCGGCGTGGAGGCGTGAGTATACTCGAAAATTTCGTCGATATGGATGCCGGGGCGGGTGCGGTTTTTGCCGTCCCGGATATTTTTCAGGTTGTCGCACAGGGCGGTTCCCACCATGCCGCGGGCGCCGGTGACAAGAATGTTCATATCACTTCTCCTGCCGCGCAAGCTCCTCCTGAATGTAGGCGAGGGCGGCGATGCGCGCCTTCGTTTCGGCCACATTCAGGATGCGCGTGTTGTTGGAATTGAACTCCGTGAGGGCGCTGCGCTGCTCGTCCCCCTCGGAGAAATATTTGTCGTAGTTGAGACTGCGGTTGTCGGCGGGGACCCGGTAAAAGTCCCCCATGTCTTCCGCCTTGGCACACTCCTCGTTGGTGAGCAGGGTCTCATAGAGCTTCTCGCCATGGCGGATGCCGATGACGCGGATGTCCTCCTTTTTGCCGCCGAACAGCTCGCATACCGCCTCGGCCTGGGTCTGGATGGTGCAGGCAGGGGCCTTCTGGATAAAGAGGTCACCGTTCTGGCCGTGTTCAAAGGCGAAGAGGACGAGATCCACCGCTTCCTCCAGCGACATAATGAAGCGCGTCATAGTCGGCTCGGTGACGGTGACGGGCTGGCCGTTCCGGATCTGGTCGATCCACAGCGGGATGACGCTGCCGCGCGAGCACATGACGTTGCCGTAGCGCGTGCAGCAGATCCTCGTCTGCCCAGAGGTGCGGGACTTGGCCACCGCCACCTTCTCCTCCAGCGCCTTGGTGATGCCCATGGCGTTGATGGGGTAGGCGGCCTTGTCGGTGGACAGGCAGATGACGCTCTCCACACCCGCCTCGATGGCGGCGGTGAGGACGTTGTCCGTGCCGATGACGTTGGTGCGGACGGCTTCCATGGGGAAGAACTCGCAGGAGGGCACCTGCTTGAGAGCGGCGGCGTGGAACACATAATCCACCCCCACCATGGCGGACTTCACGCTGGCGAGTTCCCGCACATCGCCGATATAGAACTTGATCTTGCCCGCCGCTTCCGGCAGCTTGGCCTGAAACTCGTGGCGCATATCGTCCTGCTTCTTTTCGTCGCGGGAAAAGACGCGGATCTCGGCAATATCGGTGGCGAGGAAGCGGTTCAGCACGGCGTTGCCGAAGCTGCCTGTGCCGCCGGTGATGAGTAAGGTTTTGCCTTGAAATGTCATGGCATTATTCCAGCCCTTTCATAATGATGCGGCAGCCCTGCTCCGCCGTGTAATTTGCAAGGAGATACTCGTAACTCTTTGCGCCCATGGCTTCCCGATCCGCGGCGCAGGCGCTGTCCACGGCGGTGCAAAACGAAGAAACGTCGTTGCTCAGGCACTTCCAGCCAAAACCGCCCCCCTGACACACATCCCCCACGTCGGTGTTGGGATCGGTGCAGCACAGCACCGGGAGCCGGGCCTGCATATAGCTCAGAAGCCGGGAGGGGAAATTGGGAATGGTGAAGCGGCAGTCCAGAAACAGCAGTCCCACATCGCAGGCGGGGACCATATCCTCATAATCGTCATGGGGCAGGCTGGACAGGACCTTTACATTGGGCAGGTCCTCCGTTTCGGCAAAGGCTTGCAGAGCCGGAAACTCCGTGCCGCTGCCGCAGATGAAGAAAAAGCAGTCCTGTCTGTTCCGGCAGGCCCGGAGGCAGTCCATGATAAAGGGCACGCCCTGGGGACGGCCGAGATTCCCGCCGTAGAGAAACACGGTCTTGTCCTGCGGGATGCCGTATTTCTCACGCAGCTCCCGTCGCCGCTCCGCCGTAATGGTGCGCTCCAGCGGCTCCACGCTGTTGGGGCAGATCTCCACCTTGGCGGGGTCAAGCTCCGGGTTCTGCCGCAGCAGATAGTCCACGTTGGCCTGACTCATGCAGCCAATGCGGTCGGAGATAGCGTAGAGCTGTTTCTCCTTGGCCCGGAAATAGCGGTAGATCAGCCCCTTCAGGCCGCTTTTTTTCAGGATGCCGACATCCACGGCATTCTGGGGGAAGATGTCCTTGAGCAGCAGGTAGGTGCGGGCGCCGTCCCTCCGCTTCACCCAATCCACCACGCCAGCCAGCGTGATGGGCGGGGTGGAATAAAGAACAAGGTCAAATCGCACATCGCGCCAATACTTCTGTATTGCCCGCTGATAGCACTGTCCGATAGTAACCGTAGAAAGTCCCTTCTCCAACAAATTGGTTCTCGTGATATTCCCGATACGCACTTGCAGATGATGTGATGATGCATCTTCCAAAAGCTCTGTAGGCAGACCTGTGCGCCGCTCTCTGGTACTGACAATGTACAGTGAATGACCTTCCCTTGCAAATACACGAAGGAGGTCTGGGTAAAGTCCGTGTTTTTCGATACTGTCAAAAGCGCCAATCGTCAGAAAAAGAATATTCATACTTGAGCATCATCCTCTTTTGTCCGATGGTCACACCGACAAATGGCCACTTCATTGTATTTCATCATATAGACCCCCTCGTCATAGGCACCGATACAGGGCTTATTTACCTTTCCGCTTAAATTGTTCAGGATCAATGTCATGTGATCGCAGCCACACTCGTAGGCATGTGGATATCCGCCGCCGAAGCGGGGATTGACCTCAGAAATGTAATAAGTACCGTTCACATCGAAAATATCAATATCGATCTGACCGCGCCAGCCACTCTCTTTTACAAAGGCCGCAATAAGATCGAAAAGCCTTGGATCCTGAAAGGATACTGCCTTATCCGTTTCCCCTGCCCTCATCAACAGTTTTTTCTTCGTAAAGACAGACACAAGCTCGCCAGAAAGGAGATCAATGTAGCAGTCCGCTCCAATCTCCTGACCATCGAGCAGTTCCTGAATCATCAGATCATCCCTGTGGGCAAATAGTAGTTCCAAAGTCTCCTTATCCGAGACCTTATTGATCGCAATCGATGCGCTGCCACGAACCGGCTTAACAAATACGGGGAAAGAGATTGTTCCCGCTTCCAAATCAGCATAAAACTCTGCCTTATCCGTATAGCTTTTTGCACAGGCATAACCATGCGTAGAGAGCCAGCGGTACATTTCCATTTTGTCCAGCGCACGCTCGCAGAGCGCATGATCTGAACCAATAACGGTAACGCCAATAGCCGCAAAACGCTCACAGTTTCGCGCCAGAAGGGAAAGCTCGGGATCGATCAAGGACAAAACGCCGCAGATATGCTCTGCTTTACAGATCTCCAGAATGCGGTCGATATAATTCGGTTCCGTAATGCGTGGGACCAGATAATACCTATCTGCCTCGTAAATCGCAGGAGCAAGAGGACTCATATCCGTGGCAATGACCTTTCCATACCCGGCAAAAGCCCGGCGAAAGTACTGTACGACCTTATTGCGTGTCCCTGCACTGAGAATCAAAATGTTCATGCGTTATCTCCTCTGATGCCTGATCTACTATGGTTTTCTTACTGCCTAAGCCTTTTATTTTCTTTCCATATCCGTCCCCGATAGGACAGATTCTTTAGATATCTTTGTATGCTGCGCTTCAGCACGTATCAGAGCAAAATTTCCCTCCGTTTTCGTCGTATCTACTGCATTGTCGCGGCTGGAAACAACTACTGCCACCGTTTTCAGCAAGATTTTAACATCCTGCTGAAAGGAGATGTTCTGTACATATTCGCAGTCATAGGCCAATTTCTGATCCCAGCCACATACCGTGCGGCCGTTGACCTGAGCAAGTCCGGTGAGGCCCGGGCGGACATCGTGGCGGTGGCGCTCCTCCTCCGTGTAGTACGGCAGGTAGCGCACCAGCAGGGGCCGGGGGCCGACGATGGACATATCGCCCTTGAAGATGTTCCAAAGCTCCGGCAGCTCGTCAAGGCTGGTGGCGCGGAGGGCGCGGCCGAATTTCGTCAGGCGCACCTCGTCGGGCAGCAGTTCGCCGTTTTCGTCCCGCGCGTCCGTCATGGAGCGGAACTTATAG
>PPYF01017087.1_pt1 | contig 17162 bp, 14 predicted proteins | sample 1559871 | NCBI WGS metagenome assembly PPYF01 (sample SAMN08240021, study PRJNA423297) | Human gut metagenome, whole genome shotgun sequencing project.
GTGGGTTCGTCCCTGCTTCAAGTCGTGGACTGGGCGCTGCCCTAGAGCCTCGGCACTAGGGAAACTTAGGACATATTCCTGCCCGTTTTGTGAGACTGAGTCTTCGGGCTCTGTTAAGCAAAATATGGCGAACTCTTTGACTGTGCGTATGATAAAAGTATCAGAAGCTAAGAGAAACTTTAGTGGAGGTACATACAACTGAGCGCACAAGGCATTTCCCTGTGAAAAAGCCTAAAAAAATCCCCTAGTTTCGGCTAGAGGACAAGAATATGTTCATTCGTGTTCACTTGAATATTAATGGATATGTTTTTGAATTCGGAGGAAAGCACCTGGCCAACCTTGGCTGGGCTGACTTTCTTGTCCGGCTTGAGGAAGAGGGTGTAGGACTTCTTGGTAATTGACGGCTTCTTGCTTGGCGTCAAGATTCTCTGTCCATCCCACATTCTTGGCCGGTTGTAGATGGCGTCGGTCTTGTCATTGGTGCCAAAATCCTTAGCGTAGTTGACCGTGCCTTTTGCATAGCCGGCCAGCTTAATCTTCTTGTTCTTGGACCAGGCCTTGAACTTCTTGATTAGGTTGGTTGAGGCCATGTAATTCTTGGAGTCCTTAAGGTTCAGCTTGCCGATCACCATTTGGTTAGGGATGACGGCATACTTGTTGTCTGGAACTCTGACAGCTGCCCAGGTGTGGCCGGAGCCGATTTCCATGTACCAGATTTCGTTCTTATCGCTGAAGATGACCCCGCTGTTTTCGGCGCTGCCTTGCTTTTCAACGATCTGGCCCAGGCGCTTGACGCCTTCTTTAGCGGAGTGGATGTAAGGCAGGACCACGTCCAGCATGGAAGCTTCAGAGATCCCGTTCTTGACTAGGTTGTCAGCTTTCAGCCCCTTCTTGTTGGTCGTACCTGATTCCGTAGCACTCATGGCCACGTTTTCGCTGTTGATCCCGCTTTCGCCAAAAATCCACTGGCCATTTTCCTGCTCGCCGTCTGGCGTGCTGGAAATTATCGGAAAATGAGAAAGACTTTTACATACGAAATAGGGGATAGCTAGATTATACCGGTTGAAAAAAGGACCGGCTCTTTTTCGGAGCTGGTCCTTTTGCCTGCTAAGCAGGCAAAATAATTAATTTTTTACCGGCCGCTTTCTTCTTGCAGTTGCAGGACCCGGTCAGCGATGGTTTCACTGGTGACTAGGTGGGTGATGATGCCGGACTTGAGGGCACCCAGGAGGGCTTCAGACTTAAAGCGGTCGTTGACCACGACGAAGCGGACCGGGGTTTTGACAATCTGCTGGTCGGAGATGCCGATGATCTTGTCAGTAATTGAACTGAAGAAGTGGCCTTCATGGTCGTATGGCCGGCCGAAGATCATGCCGGAGATGCTCTTTTGGTGGATGTTCTTGAAGAGGAGGCTCTCGTATTTTTCGTGCAGGAAGCTTTCTTCTTCAAAGGCTTGCAGGGTGCCCAGGCTGGCGACCAGGAGGTCCATGTTGTCGTAGAGCTCATCCAGCTGCTCGTAAAAAGGTTCCTTCTTGATCAAGTTGACCAGGTCGGGGTTGGAGGAGTAAAGGGGAGCGGGCAGGGCGCGGAAGTGGCCCCCGCATTGGGCAGCGGCGATGCTTTCCAGCGGATTCTTGCGGCCGTTGCCCTGGAGAGGATAGCCAACCAGCTGGACGAAGGTCAGATCATCGTTTTTAACTTCCGTAAAGGAGTTGATGATGTCGAGCATGGTCGTGCCCCAGGTGATTCCGACGTTCTTGCAGGACTGCATGTAGCTCTGGATCTGTTCAGCGGCAAAGCTGACGATCTTTTCGCTGTCCTGGTTCTTGGTCTCCAGCTTCTTTAAGATAAAGGCTTTCTTGAGGCCAAACTGCTGGCGGAAACTCTTTTCCAGGCCGGAATTCCGCTTGGCTCCTTCCCTGATGTTGATCTGGACGATGCCGGTCTTTTCAGCATCGCTTAAGGCCTTGTCGATGAGGTAGCGGGACAGGTTGTATTTGGCGGAAATTTCGGCGATGTTGAGTTTGCTGATGTAGTAGTCGTGTGCGATGTTCGCAAGCTGGTCGTTGCTGAGCTGCATGATTTCCTCCCAATTTTAGACATTTAAAAGACTATTTAAATATTGTAAAGCAAAAGGTTACTTTTGTAAAATAAGTAAAAAGGTATCACTTTTTGAAAAAGGAAAAAAGAACTAAAAAGGGTAAAAAAGAAGGGGGAATCAATCGATTCCCCCTTCGGCATTGTCTGATTTTAGTACCAGTTGTGAGCCAGCCAGAATCTCTTGGCGTTGACCCATGAACCGTAACGGCCGTAAACGTAGCGGTCAGCAGTCCGTTCTTGGTTCTTCTTGGACAGGTCACCGCCCAGGTAAGAAATCAAGAGTTGGTAGCGGCCGTAACAACTGCCGTTTCTGGCAGTGTAGTAACCGCCTGATTCCCGCATAGCGATCCAGTACTTAGCTGTCTTTTCAGCTGACTTCTTAGCAGCCTTCTTCTTAGCGGCAGCTTCCTTCCTGGCAGCGGCCTTCTTCTTAGCGGCGGCTTTCTTAGCAGCAGCTTTCTTCTTAGCAGCAGCTTTCTTCTTGGCAGCAGCCTTCTTAGCGGCAGCGGCCTTCTTGGCAGCAGCTTCAGCAGCCTTCTTAGCCGCGTCGTCTTGCTGGTCAGTTGCCTGGCTTTGGTCAGCACTGGCAGTTACAGCTGCGGTAGCGGCCTTAGTAGTCTTCTTAGTTGACTTCTTGCTAGTCTTCTTGGCCTTCTTAGTTGCCTTCTTCTTAGTAGTCTTCTTAGCAACCTTCTTGACTGCCTTCTTCTTGGAAGTCTTCTTAGTCTTCTTAGCAACCTTCTTTACCGTGCTGGTTGAAGTCGCGCTAGAAGTAGAAGTGCTTGAGCTTTGGTTAGCAGCGCTAGACTGGCTTGCGGCCTGGTCTTGGCTGGCTTGTTGGTCTTGACTAGTTGCAGTTGCTGATTGTTGGGTAGAACTTGCGTCATTAGTAGCCGCTGAAACGTTAGCGGCGGGAGCAACCACGAGGGCAGCTGCAAAAGCAGTTGCTGATAAAACTTTCTTGAAATTGTGTTTGAACGTCATATAGTAGAAACTCCTCACATGCTTCTCTTAAAAACTAAGTCTATGCTACTAAAGGAATATGACAGGACTGTTACAAAACGACCACAGCTCGTTAACAATCGGGTAAAATGAACATTTCTTTGGCAAAAAGATCATAAAAAAGACGGAAACAGGGCTGAAATTATCATTTTAAGCGCTTTAAATTAGCTATGCAGATAAGTAACATTAGTAACAATTGTCAAGAGAATGAAATAAAAGGAATTAATTTTTGTTAGAAACTGAACTGGCTGATCGAGTCCAAGGGGCTGAGGTAGACGAAAAAAAGATATTTTGCGTTAAATGGCTTTATTTGGCCTTTTTTTGCTAGAATAGAGAAGTGTGAATATAATATACGCGAGGAAAAATCAGACGCGGATTATAGGAGGAAACAATGGCTGTTAAGCGCTTTTACGAAACATTCCATCCAGATCACTACGATCTGTACATCGACGTTGACCGGGCAGCAAGATCTTTCTCAGGGACTTCCACCATCCATGGTGAAATCCAGGAAGAAACTGTCTTGGTCCACCAAAAGTACATGACCATCAGCAAGGTCACTGTTGACGGCAAGGAAGTGCCGTTTACTTTTGGCGACGACTTTGAAGGCATCAAGATCGAAGCCGGCAAGACTGGGGAAGCGGTCATCGCGATCGACTACTCAGCGCCTTTGACTGACACTATGATGGGGATCTACCCGTCCTACTACCAAGTTGATGGCGTCAAGAAGGAACTGATCGGGACCCAGTTTGAAACTACTTTTGCCCGGGAAGCCTTCCCATGTGTTGACGAACCAGAAGCTAAGGCAACCTTCTCCCTCGCCCTCAAGTTCGACGAACACGAAGGCGAAACTGTTTTGGCCAACATGCCAGAAGACCGGGTAGAAAACGGCGTGCACTACTTTAAGGAAACTGTCCGCATGTCCAGCTACCTGGTTGCTTTTGCCTTTGGTGAAATGCGGTCATTGACCACCCACACCAAGAGCGGGGTCTTGATCGGGGTTTACTCAACTCAAGCCCACACTGAAAAGGAACTGACCTTCTCCTTGGACATTGCCAAGCGGGCAATTGAATTCTACGAAGACTTTTACCAAACTCCATATCCGCTGCCGCAATCACTGCAGCTGGCCCTGCCTGACTTCTCAGCCGGTGCCATGGAAAACTGGGGTCTGGTAACCTACCGGGAAGCCTACCTGCTTTTGGACCCGGACAACACCACTTTGGAAATGAAGAAGCTGGTTGCGACTGTGGTGACCCACGAACTGGCCCACCAATGGTTCGGTGACCTGGTAACCATGGAATGGTGGGACAACCTCTGGCTGAACGAAAGTTTCGCCAACATGATGGAATACCTGTCAGTTGACCACCTGGAACCTAACTGGCACATCTGGGAAATGTTCCAGACTTCTGAAGCAGCGGCTGCCTTGACCCGGGATGCAACCGACGGGGTACAGTCAGTGCACGTGGAAGTTAATGACCCGGCTGAAATCGACGCCCTCTTTGACGGGGCCATCGTTTACGCCAAGGGGTCAAGAATGCTAGTCATGGTCCGGTCACTTTTGGGCGATGAAGCCTTGAGAAAGGGCTTGAAGCGCTACTTTGACGAGCACAAGTTTGGCAACGCGGCAGGTGACGACCTCTGGGATGCCTTGTCAACGGCCACTGACTTGAACATTGGGGAAATCATGCACACTTGGCTGGACCAGCCAGGCTACCCAGTGGTGAATGCTTTTGTTGAGGACGGCCACTTGAAGCTGACTCAGAAGCAATTCTTCATCGGTGAGGGCAAGGAAGTCGGCCGCAAGTGGGAAATTCCGCTTAACGCTAACTTCAAGGCACCGAAGATCATGTCAGACGTTGAACTTGACCTGGGCGACTACCAGGCTCTGCGGGCAGAAGCCGGCCACGCTCTGCGCTTGAACGTGGGCAACAACTCCCACTTCATCGTGAAGTACGACCAGACTTTGATGGACGACATCATGAAGGAAGCCAAGGACTTGGATCCAGTTTCCCAATTGCAATTGCTGCAAGACCTGCGGCTTTTGGCAGAAGGCAAGCAGGCTTCATACGCTGACGTGGTACCAGTTCTGGAACTCTTCAAGAACTCAGAAAGCCACATTGTCAACGATGCTCTGTACACGACTGCTGCTAAGCTGCGGCAATTTGCCCCAGCCGGCAGTGAAGCTGACAAGAACCTGCGGGCCCTGTACAATGACTTGTCCAAGGACCAAGTTGCCCGTTTGGGCTGGCTGCCTAAGGCAGGGGAAAGCGATGAAGACATTCAGACCCGGCCATACGTTTTGTCTGCTAGCCTTTACGGCCGCAACGCTGATTCAGAAAAGCAAGCCCATGAAATCTACGTGGAATACGCTGATAAGTTGGCAGAACTGTCCGCTGACATCCGGCCATACGTTTTGATCAACGAAGTTGAAAACTACGGGTCAAGCGAATTGACTGACAAGCTGATCGGTTTGTACCAGGCAACCAGTGACCCATCATTCAAGATGGACCTGGAAGCCGCGATCGTGAAGAGCAAGGACGAAGGCGAACTGAAGAAGATCGTTTCCTGGTTCAAAAACGCTGAAATCGTTAAGCCGCAGGACTTGCGCGGCTGGTTCAGCGGCGTTTTGTTCAACCCGGCAGGTGAACAGCTGGCCTGGAACTGGATCAGAGACGAATGGGCATGGTTGGAAAAGACGGTCGGCGGCGACATGGAATTCGCTACCTTCATCACTGTCATCTCCCGCGTCTTCAAGACCAAGGAACGCTACGACGAATACAACGCCTTCTTTACTGACAAGGAAAGCAACATGCTGCTGAACCGGGAAATCAAGATGGACCGGAAGGTCATCGCTAACCGGGTAGACTTGATTGCTAGCGAACAAGCTGACGTCAACGCCGCGGTTGCTGCTGCTTTGCAAAAGTAATTAAATAGAGCATAAGAAAACTGTTTCCGCTGAGAGCTGGAAACAGTTTTTTGTATGTATTCAGACTAAGTTTAGGCGAATTCCGTCACGTCTTTGACATCATAACGGACAGTATCTGGAATAACTTCACTTGGGTCCGGTTTGCCAATGGAGATGGCCATCACTGGAATATATTGTTCTGGGTCCAGGCCAAATTCTGCTGCAGCCTTGCTTGCATCATAGCCAGCCATTGGGTTGGTTTCGTAGCCGTGTTCACGGGCAACCAGCATCAGTTGCATGGCAACGAGTGAGGCATCAACCATTGCGTCTGCAACTAACATTTGCCGGTCAGCCTTTTCATAAAGTGGAAGGAAGGTGTTAACCGCGGCATCGCGTGCTTCTGGAGTTACCTTCTTTTCTTCTACCATGCCATTCCACAGGTCACGATACTTCAGATATGACTTAGTGTTACCGAAAACCATGATCGTGGCTGGAGCAGTGTCAACTTGAGGGTAATTGAACGGCATTAAGAAATCGTGAAGCTTCTTCTTGCCTTCTGGAGTGTCGACAATAACAAAGTGCCAGGACTGCAGGTTGCAGGCACTTGGAGCAGAGATAGATTCATTGATGATTTCCAGCAATTCGTCACGGGAAATCTTCACGCTGGAATCATAGTGCCGGATAGACTTTCTGTTTTGCATGATATCTTTAAAATCGTTGTTCATTTTATTACCTCAAAGAATGTACGATTACATCTACATTTACATTGTAACCGATTGCACATAATAAACAACCATGTTTTACTAAAAATATTTTGTATCATCCGAACCGGAGAAAGCGCTATAATATAAGTAGTAAGAAATGGTCAGAGATGGGTGAGAAATAAGGTGAGCAAAATGAAGATGAAGCATGCTAAGAGAATCGCCCTTTTGCTGGCTTTAGGCTATGCTGGTGGTCAGGCTTTGAAGCGGTCAGCGCCATTCTTGAAGGGCGTGTAGGCAGGGATCCTCATGGAGAAGAGGAAGAGAAAGCTCAAGGAGAGCGAACCTGTCCAGAAACTTAAGGAATTAGCTGATAAATAGAAAATAATGTACGCGTGGTTCTAGTTGAAACACATCTCCATTCTTAGACTAGTGTAATGTCATACTGACATTTAAAACATGTGCAATCAGAACTATAGCTGCTGATATAGATCCGCATGCGTAGTATCCGTGTCAGTACTATTAAGATATCATCATGACACTACACTAGTGCCACGCGTATTTTGTGGAATGTAATTGAGGATTAGGAATATGAAAATGAAACTTAGTCGTATTCTGACGCTTATAGTAGCGTTAGGTTTATTAGGTAGTGCTGTTGAAACGATACCTAGTTCAGTACAGCCAGCTGAAGTTGCAGCGGCTCAAAAGAAGACTGCTAAGAAGAAAAAGACAAAGAAAACTACTTCAAAATCTAAGAAGAAGTCAAAGAAGACGACAAAGAAGGCCACTTCAAAATCGAAGAAGAAGTCAGTAAAGAAGGCCACTTCAAAATCGAAGAAGAAGTCAGTAAAGAAGACTACTTCAAAGCCAAAGAAGAAGCCGGCAAATAAGACTACTTTAAAGTTAAAGAAGAAGACGGTAAAGAAGGCAACTTCAAAGTCGAAGAAGAAGCCGGCAAATAAGACTACTTCAAAGTCGAAGAAGACTACTTCAAAGCCAAAGAAGAAGACTTTAGCAGACCGTTACAAACCATCAGTCAGAAACTTTAAGAAGATAAAAGTAGGTGTGATAGCATCAAGTGATATTTTTATAAAGAATAAAGAATCACTTCCTGCAAATACTACGTTTAAATTTAGTAAAGAACCTAATTTTAATAAAGCTGGATCATATACTACAACTATCATTGCTCGTTATTCAGATGGATCAAAATCTATTTCAAAACCATTTGTTGTAGTAGTTATACCAAAAACTGACGCTGATTTATATGAACCTACTGTTAAAGATGGGGAAGCCTTTACTGGAGTTAGATTTGAAAGTGGTTCTTTAGTCACTAATAAAGGTGAGCTTCCAAAGGATACCTGGTTCAGTATAAAAACATCTGGAGACTTCAATAAGGTTGGTATGTATTCAGCTCAAGTGATAACTCATTACCCCGACTATTCTAAAGATACTTCAAAGCCAGTGAAAGTTAGAGTGTCTGAAGGCTTTTCGGTTGAAACTTCTGAAGATCAATATTCACCAAATAGCAGATATTTAATGGCTAAAGTTACAAACAAGTCCAATAAAACATTAAATTTTAGAGAAAGCGTAGTAGGAAAAGATAGTCATGGCAATAATCTTGATGGTCTAGAAGGTGTGGAACGTGGTCCAGTTGCACCAAATCAGACAGTCGTGTTATGGGAAAACCTTTATGATGAAAAACCATATTACTACGACCATATTGATTATGAAATACATGCAACAGACACTACGCATGAATCTGCAAATTCTAATTTAAAGGTACAAATTGTTCAAAAAGAAGATAGTGGTTTTTGCATACAGACAACAAACATAGGATCTAAGAAGATTTACTATCCGGAAGTATATGTGTTTGTCTATAAGAATGGTAAAGTATTTTATGCATGGGAGGGACTGTTAGCAGGCTACGATAAAGATGGATTGGAGCCAGGTGAGTCACATACTATAGGATTTAATGTTATTGATTATGACGATATAGAGTTTTCTTACACGTCATCATATGACAAATAGTTTTCGGTGATCAACCCACTAACCTTAACTTAACCAAAAAAGGATCTACCTTCTCGATGAAGATAGATCCTTTTTCATATGTAATTTATTTCTTAGTAAACGATCACAGGCATGTGCACCTTAACCGCGTCCCAAACGGACTTGATTTCACTAGGCCGGATGTTGACGCAGCCGTGTGACCCGCCTTTCAGGTAGGCCGTGCTTGACCAGTCGGTCCGCCATGACGCGTCGTGCAGCCCGCAGCCGCTCATCGTAAACGGCATCCAGTAGCTGACCTTAGAAGCGTAGTTCGACCCGTTGTCGTTCTGCCCTCTTAAAGTAGCGTCCTTCTGCTTGTACATGATGTACCAAACCCCAGTAGGCGTAGCGTTGTCGCCCTTGTTGGCCGTCCCCGTAACCACGTCAGATACAGTTACGACCACCTTGCCGTTGACAACCACCCACATGTCCTGGCTGGCGATTGACACAACCACATAGCTGTTGCCCAGCCCATTGTTGCTCTTGCCGTAGCCCAGACCTTGCGTGGTGTAGCCTTCACCATAGATGTGGTTCTTCCCGTCAATGGTCTTCTTGCCAGTCTCATAAGCTGACAGAACCGCCTTCTTGGCGCTGGCCGTCCAGATCCCCCAACCGTAGCTCTGGTTGGTAACGGTGATGGTTGACCCGGCTGGCGTCTTGAACTTGTAGCTCTTGCCCAAAGTCTTGACTTCCTTGTCCATGGCGTTCAGTTTCGCCGTCAGCTTGCTTGCGTCGTCGTAGTGGACAGTGCCGCTGTAGTAGCTGACTTGGGTCAAGTAGTCTTTAGCTGCCAGGGTAAAAGTCTTCCCTGCCACAGAGTAGTCCACGCTGGCCGCGGTAATGGCCTTCAGCTTGCTCTTGCCCTTCTTCAGAGCCGTGTTCTCGTAATTGTAGCTCTGGTCAGTCGGCAGCTGGGTGTACTGCTTGTCAAAGTACTTCTGGACCTGCTCCTTGCTGATAGTTGTCAGCTTGCTGTCACGAACAGCACTGATCTTGCCGTCCTTGTAGACCAGCTTGTTGACAGCCTTGGCCTGGATCTTTTCGACCGCTTGGTCAACCGTCAGCTTGCCCACCTTGACGCCATAGATAGTGACGTTAGCGTTGAAGTGCTTCTTGTTGTATGCCACCTGCTTCTTGTTTTCCGCCAGAACGGTTGCCTGGTGCTGTTGGTAGGCATTGTGGCCCCAAATACCTGCGCAGGCCAGGACGATAACCGCCACACCCGCGATAATCAGGTATTTGCTGCCTTGAGTGTTTTTCTTCCGGTAGTCTTTGCGAGAAATCATTAATAACTCCAATCTGTTCATTCAAAAGATTGTGTTCAGTATAATACGAATCTCTTAGCGATTAAAATGTACGGAGAGATCTTTAATATGAATTTAAAATTTTGTCTCCGCGATATCGTCCTCCGGCCGGTGGCCTTGAATCCGCACCAGTTGCCAGGCAAAAGGACTTTCTTGCTTCTTTAACTGAACCGTCAGGACTCCGTTTTCAAAAACAAATTCACATTCTTCCCGGCCGTCGAGCCATTCGATCCGGTTTGGCGCTTCCGTCAAGCCAGTCACCTTGACCTCTGCAGGATAAGGGGCCTTTAAGAAAAGGTAGGCCTGGTAGGGCGCGTGCCGGTTGGTCAAGACAAAAGCCTCTGCCGCGTCAGCTGACAAGTCACTTTCCTGGCCTTCATTAACCGCGTGGCCAAACTTGTGCATCCAGGCGTTCAAAGCGTCTAAAGCCGCTTGGTCAGCTTCGTCTTCGCCGTCCACGTCAACGACTAAGGCCTGGCCGGCATTTCTGGCAGCTAGCAAAGCGTCCACGACTTCATCTGCCTTGTAGTGCTGGCCAGCTTGGTCTGGCAGGTAGGCGATGGTGTACTTTTCGCAGGCCGCTTTTAATTCTTCCCGGCCGCTGACGGCGCGGGCACCGATGTCCCTTGCCCGGCGGACCAGAGCATCCGCGTTTACATTTGCCCCAGTTGGGTTAAAATTTAAGATAATCGCAAAATCAGGGTTGATCATGCTTGCTCCTCCTTATTGTTAAACACATGTTTTATTTTACTAGATTATTAATAGGATGTAAAAAATGAAGATTGTGATTTCCCCCGCTAAAAAAATGCAGACAGACGGCGGCTTTTTGCCGAAAAGCCAGCCCGTCTTCCTCGACCAGGCTGAGGAGCTTTGGTCCTATTTGCATTCCTTAGATCAAGCTGATCTGGAAAAAGTCTGGCGGGCCAATGCCAAAATCACTGAAGAAGCCCGGCAGATGCTGGCTGCTGACCTAACTCAGCCGCAAGTACCAGCCCTATTTGCCTACAGTGGCCTGCAGTACCAGTACCTGGCCGCCGATGTTTTAGACCAAGCCGGGCTAGACTACCTGGATCAGCACCTGCGCGTTTTGTCCGGTCTTTACGGCAGCCTTCGCCCCTTTGACGGGATCGTGCCCTACCGCCTGGAAATGAAGAGCCCCCTGCCTGCCTTTAAGTATAAGAGCCTTTATGAATTCTGGGGAGAAAAAGTTTACCAAGAGCTCTACCAAGATGATTCCGTGGTCCTCAACCTGGCTTCCAAGGAATACAGCCATCTCCTGACTCCGTTCTTAAAAGAGGGAGACCGCTTGCTTGAAGTCGTCTTCCAGGAAGAGAAAAACGGCAAATGGCGGACCCAGGCAACTCATGCCAAGATGGCCCGGGGCCGTTTAGTCCGTTGGCTGGCGGAAGGGGGCCGGGACTTGTCCGACCTGCCGGACTTCACCGACTTCGGCTATGCCTTTGCCCCTGACCAAAGCGGGGAAGACCGGGTCGTTTTCCGGAAGAAGGCATGACAATTTTTCACAAAGTGCGAAAAAAGAAAAAATTTTACACTTTTAAAGGTCTGGAAAGCGCTTGCTGACCGGCCTTTTTTCTTTTGTGCAATAAATCATAAAATTGACAACGCTTTCAGATGTGATTTAATAGAAACGGAGATTGAAACACAAAAAAGAAAACTGTAAGGTGAGCTAGAATGGAATATCATAAGTTAACTGCTGAAGACATTGAAAACTTGCGGCCAATGATTGCCGACCCAGAACGTTTTATTACTGAAGTAACTGAACACTGGGACCACGACCAATTCAAGACTGTCCGGGCTATGCCTGACCTGGTAATCCAGCCAACCACGGCTGAAGAAGTAGCCAGCGTCTTGAAGTATGCCAGCGACCACGAAATTGCCTTGACTCCACGGGGCAACTCAACTGGTTTGATGGGGGCTAACTTGACTGTGCACGGCGGGATCTCCCTGGACATGGTTAAGATGAACAAGGTTATCGACTACGACCCAGCCAGCTTGACTATCACTGTTCAACCAGGCATCCGTTTGAACCAACTGGAAGAATTTTTGGCAGACAAGCCATTTACCTACATGCCAGCACCAGCCATGCACTGGGCTACTGTAGCCGGCAACATCAGCACCAACGCCGGCGGCTTGAAGGCTATCAAGTACGGGGTAACCCGTGAACACATCCGGGAAGTCAAGGTTGCCTTGACTGACGGCAAGGTCTACAAGTTCGGTTCCAAGTCAGTTAAGTCATCATCCGGCTACTCCTTGAAGGACCTGATCATCGGTTCTGAAGGGACTTTGGGCGTGATCACTGAAGCTGTTCTCCGTCTTTACCCAAGACCAAAGCACGCTTTGAACGCCATCATTCCTTTCCCGACTTTGGACGATGCCATCCAGTCAGTGCCAGCTATCCTGGCTTCCGGCGTTGTGCCAACCACTGTTGAATACATGGGCCGCAAGGTCTTGAACCTGTGGGAAAAGTACTACGACGCTACTTTCCCAATCAAGGAAGGCGACGGCTTCATCATCCTGGGCATCGACTCCTTCACGGCCAGCGACGCTGAAGCCCAATTGGCTCAAGCTTTGGAAGCAGTCAAGCCATTCCACGCTTTGAAGGAAACTGTCTTGAACGCTGAATCAGACGAAGCCAAGACCATCTGGGACGCCCGTGAAAAGCTGCTTTTGGCCATCCAAAAGTCAACTCCTAAGATGGACGAAGTCGACGTTTCCGTGCCGATCAACAAGATTCCGCTGGTTCTGCACCGGATCGAAGAACTGGAAAAGGAAGAAGACATGCGGATTCCTAACTTCGGCCACGCCGGCGACGGTAACCTACACATCTACCTTTGCTCAGACGATATGACTGACGAAGAATTCGCCAAGAAGGGCGACACCGTTATCTCCGAACTCTACAAGACCGCCAAGTCAGTGGACGGCAACATGTCCGGTGAACACGGGGTTGGCTACGCCCGCCAGAACTACTACGAAGACTTCTACGGCAAGGACTACACCGACTTGCTCAGAAAGGTCAAGGGCCTCTTCGATCCTAAGGGCATCCTTAACCCAGACAAGATCTTCCCGTTAGACTAAAGCACGGCTCCCTCCGCGCGGCAAGCTTTAAAAATCCAAAGTAAAAATAATCAAGAACTAATCAACTAAGCAAATCAAGAATTAACCAAAAACCGAAAAGAACAAGTACCTAACAGTAAGTACATAAAAACAACAAAACAACAAAACAACATTTTAATTTTTAAGCTTCACAAATTAATTATCACAGGGAAGGGCTGCTCCGGCAGCCCTTTTTTGTGCAAGAAAAATGACACTGCGTCACTTTTTATGTTGACACGGTGTCACTTCAGGCATATACTGGAAAACAGTTGAGGGTGACACGGTGTCACGGAGGTGAAAAATGGTCAAGGCAACTTTTGAGAATTTAAGTAAAGACAAGCAGGACCGGGTAGCAGAGGTCCTGCTCAAGGAATTCAGCGCCCATACTTTGGCCAGCGCCCAGGTGGCGCGGATCGTCAAGGAAGCCGGGATTGCCCGGGGGACCTTTTACAAGTACTTTGAGGATTTGACGGATGCTTACCAGTACCTGTTCAAGCTGGCCATGCGGGACCTGCACACGGGTCTGACCGGCCGGATGGGGGCAGACGAGCTCTATCAGATGACCAAGGACTTTGTGACCAAGGCCACTGGCAGCCAGTACTATGACTTGATCCGCCTGCACTACGCGGCTAACGAGGCGCTTTTGCCAAGCAACAAGCCCAACAAGCAGATGCCGGCCTGTGCCTGGGCGGCCATGGCCCTGTCACACGAGGCGATCAAGGAAGCCTTGCTGGACCCGGACAAGGCAGATTTTTACTTAGACCGGGAGCATGAGGCTTTAGAGAAGCTCTTTAGCCAACATAAATAGGCAAGCTGGGAAAAGACATAAGAAAGGAAGAAAGCAAAAAAAATGTTTTTAGCACTAAAAGAGATCAAGCATGAAAAGATGCGGTACGGCTTGATCGTCTTCATGATTTTTCTGATCGCGTACATGATTTTGGCAACCTGGGGCCTGGCATACGGCCTGGCCCGGGAAAACACGGTGGCTTTGGAAGGCTGGCAGACCAAGAGCGTGGTCTTGAACAAGAACGCCAACCTGTTTATGAACAGTTCGATTTTGACCAAGGACGACTTGAAGAAGATCGACCTGACTGACAAGGAAGCCGTGGTCGGCGAACTGCAGGTAGTGGCCAAGAAGAAGGGCAAGACCGGGATTAACGCCCAGTACATGGGGGTTAAGAAGGGCGAATTTATCTACAAGGACCAGGATGTAATTGCTGGCCGACGGGCTAAGAGCAAGTACGAAGTCACGGCTGACAGCAGCTTTAAGGACAAGGGCTACAAGCTGGGCGACAAGGTGACCTTGAACGGGTCAGACCACAAGTACACGATCGTCGGCTTCGTCAAGGATGCCAAGATTAATATTGAGCCGATCATGTGTGGCTTTTTGCCGGCATGGAAGGAATTAAAGAACGTGGCACCGGGGATTGAAGCTTCCGCGATCATTTCCCAGCGGAAGCTGTCTGTTAAGGGGAAGAACTTCAAGGCTTACGGGATTAAGGAATTTACGCAAAAACTACCGGGCCACTCTGAACAGAACCTGACTTTTGAATTGATGATTGCTTTCATGTTCATCATTTCCCTGGCCATCGTGGCAGTCTTCCTGTACATTTTGACTATCCAGAAGCTGCCGAACTACGCGGTTCTGCGGGCACAGGGCGTGCCGGCCAAGACTTTGATCTGGGCCACGGTTAGCCAGAGTCTGATTTTGGTAACGAGCGCTTTGGTCCTGGCTCTTTTGGCAATCTGGGGCACGGCGGCCGCGATACCGGCATCTGTTCCGATGGCCTTTACGCCAGGGATTTTCGTGGCGACGATCGGCGGGATGTTGGTAATGGGTCTGCTGGGCGGGCTTAACCCAGTTAGAACGATTTTGAAGATTGACCCGGTACAGGCAATTGGAGGCTAAGATGGCAGCGATTGAAATTAAGAACGTGAAAAAAGTTTACGGGCAGGGGGATGCAGCGACGGTTGCCCTCAAGGGGGTCGACTTCAGCGCGGATACTGGCAACGTGGTTCTGTTGATGGGACCAAGCGGGGCCGGGAAGAGCACCCTGCTGACGATTATGGGTGCCTTGCAGACCGCGACGAGCGGGAAGGTGGAAATCGACGGCCAGGACATCAGCCGGTTGAAGGAAAAGGACCGCAGCCGCCTGCGTTTGAACAAATTGGGCTTTATTTTGCAGGCCTACAACCTGGTGCCTTACTTGACGGTTAAGGAACAGTTCCAGCTGGTGGACAAGGTGAAGAAGACCGGCAACTTGCGCCAGGAAGAATTAAAGGATCTTTTGGCTGACCTGGGGATTGAGAACCTGGTCAAGAAGTATCCGGAGAACTTGTCAGGCGGGCAGAAGCAGCGGGTGGCAATGGCCCGGGCCATGTACGCCAACCCGAAGATTTTACTGGCTGATGAGCCAACGGCATCACTGGACAGTGAACGGGTGGAAGAAGTCGGCCGCTTGTTTAAGAAGCTGGCCAAGGATGACGGGAAGGCGATCATTTTGGTCACCCACGACCCGCGGCTGGAAAAATACGCTGACCACATCTATGACATGATGGACGGGCAGTTGACACAAAGAAAATAACAGAAGAAGGCTCCGCTCAGGCGGGGCCTTTTTTGACCGGATACGCAGAAAAATGACCGGATTTGAATTTTTGGCGGAAAAATCTGGAAAAATGGTATCATTAAATAAGAAAACGAGTGAGAAATGTGAGGTTGTTAGGGATGGAAAAATTATACGAAATCTACACAGACGCTGCTGAGGACAGTTTCGAAGTCGGTCGCCTCTTGCTTGAAGAAAACGGCTGGCAGCTCTACTTGACTTTGGATGAGCTGGGCCGGGATGATTCCTTGCTCTTGATCAGAAAGTCAGCGGTCACGCGGCTGTTGGATCAATCGGATTATTTGGCAGAGATCCAGCGCCGGCGGAAGCTGCTAACGCAAAAAGGACTGGCAGATCCTTTCAAGCTGGAAGACAAAGTTACCTTAATCAAGTCAGTCGGAAGCTTTATGGACTTATTGCCCGGGCAGGTTGTATATTTTTGCCTGGAAGGCGAAGATTACCAGCAATGGGGATATATTGATGAAATTTCTGCCGGGCAAGTTAATTTTGCGGCATATCCTTCTGGCAAGTACCAGCCTTTCGCAGGAAAAGTTGCTGTCAGTCAACTCCGGCGGCTAGCCGCTTTCTCCGGTGAATGGTTGCTGGACAATCCTAAGTTGCGGGATACTGAAGATACAACTGTAGATGGTTTGTGCGAAGTTCATCTGAAAGAAGATCCAGCTTCATTCGCGGTTGGTCGGCTCTTGTGTGCTGATGACGACTTCAGCTTGTATTTGACTGTTGACGAAATTGGCCGGGATGACTCATTGCTGCTGGTTAAGAAGAAGGCCGTTGACAGAGTAATTGATCGATCAGAGTATTTGCAAGATATCAGCCGCTGCCGGCGCCAGCTTAAGGAAAGAGGATTAGAAGATCCCTTTGAAGTTCAAGATAAAGCAGCAGAAATCAAGCAGATGCAGGACTTCTGGCAATTAGCTGCCGGGCAAGTCGTGTCCTTTGTCATGAAAGATGAAGAAGAAGCAGAATATGGCATCTTGAAGAGCAAGGAAGGGGATGCCTTAAGCTTTGAGCAATATCCGTCTGGCAAGTACGAGACTTTTGCTGGCCAGATCAACCTGGCTGAAGTCGATCGCTTGGAAGCTTTTGGCGGTGAATTGACTTTGGAAAACAGCAATTGTTAAAAGAAAAAGATTGAAGATGAGTTCCAATGTCATTAAGTTAAGGGATTGACATTGACCATAAAGTGGTTCTAAATAAAAACTTGTTCAATATCACGCCGCTTTGGTATGATCCTTGAACAAGTTTTTTGTTTCTACGCATGACAAAACAGTCCTTATCAAGTAGAGCTAGAATATTTACAGGTAGAGATTGAGATTTCATAGTTTACACAGCTTTCAATATATTTCTACTGTTTACGAAAAACGTGGGA
>PPYF01188363.1_pt1 | contig 17156 bp, 11 predicted proteins | sample 1559871 | NCBI WGS metagenome assembly PPYF01 (sample SAMN08240021, study PRJNA423297) | Human gut metagenome, whole genome shotgun sequencing project.
GTGGCAGGCGCTGGCCGTTCGAACATATTTGCGCATTGCTGCGTGAGCTTGTGAAGCATTCTCCCGGCGATTTCGGTTACCCTGCTTCAACTTACTTCTATAGCGCGCTGCAATCTTTGCATCAAGGGATTCAATAAAACGAGATATCAGGCCCTGTCGGTTAATGAGCATATTGTCAGGAAGACGCAGGTCTATCTTCGATTACATTGAAGTGTTCTACAACCAGGCCCGGCGTCACAGCCACCTCGGCGGCGTCAGTCCGGAGGCCTTTGAACAGGCCTCGTCGTGAGGACAGGAAATGTCTACTGTTGTGGGGTCAGTCCACACCCTTTTCAGGTTAGCCTTCTGTCCATTTTGCAAAAACAGCTCAAGCTGAGCGCAGGTGAAATCCGGAGAAGGGCCGAGGCTGGGCAGATAAGCGGCGTTACGATGAAAATGCTTAAATCGCGAAAGCTGAAGGCAACGGAATATCAGTTCCAGCTTTCAGTGGAAACGTTTTATGCCCGGCGAAGGATCGTTCTGACACGTGGTGAAAACAGGAGGCTCTGCTAACGCTCCGTACAGGGAAAGCGAAATTCGTTGTTCCATGAATCATCGGATAGTGGATGATTCATGATAAATAGTTAAGCCCGGCTTTTTTCCAGGCCGGGCTTAATCTGTTTATCGGCTTAATCCACAATGAAAAGTTTTGCCCCCGTTGTGGTTCGGGATTGATGTGGCTCCGCATTATCGCCCACCTGATAGCTCATTCCCGCTTTCAACACAAATTGACGCCCATCCTCAAGGGTTGTTTCCAGTTCGCCTTCAATACACAAAAGAATATGTCCTTTCTGGCACCAGTGATCGGCAAGATAGCCAGGGCTATAGTCAACCATGCGAACGCGGATTTTATTGGCTTCGTGACCAAAAAACTGGGTACGCCAGTAGGCCATGCCTGTTTCTCCCGGATGCTCTGTGACTTCTATCTCATTCCAGTTTGTGGTGCTGAAAGCAAAGGCATCGGTCTTCATATTGTCGCTTCTCTGAGGGGGAATACGGGTCTGGAATTAGATTATGTGCATAACAAAAAATTAACAATTGAGTATTTCTCACTATCAAGGCCGGCCTCAGAACCGGCCAAACCAGGAAACTATTGTGTTGCGGCACACTTTCCCTTCACATCCCCGACAAATGCAGCCACGGTATCCTGCATGATGTTGTTCGTGTTGGCCCGGTTGATCGTCATTTATTTTATCTATTACGATGAAAGGCCATATCCCATCGTTAATCCATAGTCATAGTAATGACACTTCGCTTATTCTCATAAATAATTATTTTAGCTATTTATTCTATTATTTGTTTTTGCTATGACCATTGCACCGATACTGTACGAAAATGCGCTTTTACGGTGCGTGAAAATATCTGGTGAAATAGCTGGTTTTATTTTAATTCAATATAAAACAATATATTAAATATCTGGCATAGGCCTTGCTAATTGAATTCCATCTTGTATACCAACAGGGATTCAACGATGGCTTTTATGACCGGAAAAACGCTGGCAGGCTGGCGTCAGCACATCAGGCAAAATAGCAATGCGGTGTTCGCATTATTACAGGCGCATATTCAGTCGCTGGCGACCGACGATAACGCATGGTTAACGATCGCCAACGACGCCCAGCTAAGCGCGCAGCTAGACGCATTAATGCCCATCTACCGCAACAATCCTGAGGCGTTGCCGTTATTCGGTATTCCTTTTGCGGTCAAAGATAACGTTGATGTCGCAGGTTGGCCGACCACCGCAGCTTGTCCGGCGTTTGCCTATGTGGCAGAGGAAGATGCCACAGCGGTGGCCCGTCTGAAAGCCGCCGGGGCCATCGTGATTGGCAAAACCAATCTGGACCAGTTTGCCACCGGGCTGGTGGGCACGCGTTCACCGTACGGCGCGGTGGTGAACAGTTTTAACGCCGACTACGTCAGCGGCGGATCCAGCTCCGGCTCCGCTTCCGTGGTGGCGCGCGGTCTGGTGCCGTTTGCCTTCGGCACCGATACCGCCGGTTCCGGGCGCGTACCTGCCGGGTTCAACAATATCGTCGGGCTAAAGCCGACCAAAGGCTGGCTGTCGGCGAAGGGCGTGGTACCCGCCTGTCGTCTGAACGACACGCTGTCGGTGTTTGCGCTGACGGTGGAGGATGCATTCGCCATCGCCACGCTGGCGGGCGGTGACGATGCTCAGGATGCCTATTCCCGCACGCATCCCGCGACCACGCCCGCCGCGATGCCGTCCAGTCCTGTATTTGCGATCCCGGAAATGCTGAATTTCTTCGGTGATACCGAGGCGCAGACGGCCTGGGAGCTGGCGCTGGATGCTTTGCATGACAGCGGCGCGATGCTAAAACCGATCGACTTCAGCGCCTTTTCGCAACTGGCGGAACAACTGTATCAGGGGCCGTGGGTGGCCGAACGCACGGCGGCCGTCGGCGAAATGCTCCAGCACCCCGAACGGATGGATCCGACCGTCCACGCGATTATCGCCGCCGGGCTGAACTACAGCGCGGTGGACGCCTTCAGAGCGGAATACCTGCGCGCCGAACTGGCGCAAAAAATTCAGCGCGCGTTAGGCGAGGTGGATGCGCTGGTTGTGCCAACCTCGCCGACGATCCATACCCTCGAAGAGATGAAGCAGGAGCCGGTGCGCTTCAACTCGCAGTTTGGCACCTACACCAATTTCACCAACCTGGCGGATCTCAGCGCGCTGGCGTTGCCCGCGCCTTTTCGCGCCGACGGCCTGCCTGCGGGTATCACGCTGATTGCCCCCGCGTGGCACGACCGTGCGCTGGCGGATTTTGGCCTGCGCTGGCAGCAACAGCTGGCGCTGCCGATGGGGGCCACCGGGCAGCCTCTCGCTCCGGACGTGGGCACGCTGCCGGTCTCTTCCCGGCACGTGCGCGTGGCCGTGGTCGGCGCGCATCTGCGCGGTATGCCGCTCAACTTCCAGCTCACCGCTCGCCGGGCGGTATTTGTCGAAGCGACCCATACCGCACCGTGTTACCGGCTGTACGCGCTGGCTAATACTCAGCCGCAGAAGCCGGGTATTGCCCGTGCGGCCAGCGGCGCGGCGATCGAGGTGGAATTGTGGGATATCCCACTGGCGCGATTCGGGGAGTTTGTCGCTGAAATCCCGGCACCGCTGGGCATTGGCTCGCTGGAGCTAAGCGATGGTCGTTGGGTGAAAGGCTTTATCTGTGAACCGGCGGCGCTTAACGATGCCGCGGACATTACCGAATTTAAGGGCTGGCGCCACTGGATTGCCCGCAAGGAGAATCACCATGTTTAACACCGTCCTGATTGCTAACCGTGGCGAAATCGCCTGCCGTGCTATCCGCACCCTGAAACGTCTGGGGATCACCAGCGTAGCGGTTTACTCCGACGCCGATAAAAACGCCGAGCACGTCAAGCTGGCCGATATTGCGCTGGCGCTGGGCGGCGAGAAGGCGAGCGACAGCTACCTGAAAATCGACAGCATTATCCAGGCGGCGCGCGAAAGCGGCGCGCAGGCTATCTGGCCGGGTTACGGTTTTCTCTCCGAGAGCCTGCCGTTTGCCGACGCCTGCGAACAAGCGGGCATCGTCTTTATCGGTCCCACCGCGCAGCAGATTGGCGAATTTGGTCTTAAACACCGCGCCCGTGAGCTGGCGGCGCAAGCCGGTGTACCGATGACGCCGGGCACCGGGCTGCTGAACTCGCTCGATGAAGCGCTGGCTGCGGCGCAGCGGGTAGGCTATCCGGTGATGCTAAAAAGTACCGCGGGCGGCGGCGGTATTGGCCTGACGCGCTGCGCCGACGCCGAGGCGCTGGCGCAGGGCTGGGAGAGCGTGCGCCGTCTGGGCGAACAGTTCTTCAGCGACGCGGGCGTGTTTGTTGAACGCTGCATTGACCGTGCGCGTCATATCGAGGTGCAGATTTTTGGTGACGGTAACGGCAACGTGGTGGCGCTTGGCGAGCGCGACTGTTCGTTGCAGCGGCGCAACCAGAAGGTTGTTGAAGAGACGCCCGCGCCGAATCTGCCTGCCGCCACCCGTGCGGCGCTGCTCGATGCCGCCGTAAAGCTCGGCAAGCTGGTGAACTATCGTAGCGCCGGGACGGTGGAGTTTATCTACGATGCCGGGCAAGACGCCTTCTACTTTCTCGAAGTGAATACCCGTTTGCAGGTCGAACATCCGGTGACCGAATGTGTGACCGGGCTGGATCTGGTGGAGTGCATGCTGCGCGTGGCGGCGGGGGAAGCGCTCGACTGGGCGCGTCTGGCGAAAGCGCCACAGGGGGCGTCTATTGAAGTGCGTATCTATGCTGAAAACCCGCTGAAAAACTTCCAGCCAAGCCCCGGCGTGCTGACGGAAGTGGTGTTCCCGGACGACGTGCGTATTGATACCGGCGTGGCCACCGGCAGTGAAGTGTCGGCATTTTATGACCCGATGATCGCGAAACTTATCGTCCACGCCGACACCCGCGAAGCCGCGCTGAGCAAACTGCATGCCGCGCTGAACGCCACGCGTCTGCACGGCATCGTCACCAACCTTGACTACCTGCGTCAGATTACCGCCAGCGAGGCCTTTATCAGCGGCACCGCGTGGACGCGGATGCTGGATAGCGTGGTGGCGCGCTCATCGGTGATTGAGGTGCTGCAGCCCGGCACCTGGAGCAGCGTGCAGGATTATCCTGGCCGCCAGGGCTACTGGGATATTGGCGTACCGCCGTCAGGGCCGATGGACGATTTTGCTTTCCGCCTTGCTAACCGCATTGTCGGCAACCACGAATCGGCGGCGGGGCTGGAATTCACCCTGCAAGGGCCGGTGTTGCAATTTCACTGCGATGCGCTGATTGCGCTGACCGGGGCCGACTGCCAGGCGCAGCTCGATGGCGAAGCGGTCGCGCTGTGGCAACCGGTGGCGGTCAAGGCCGGACAAACGCTGGCGCTGGGCCGTGCGCAGAACGGATGCCGCGCCTATCTGGCGGTACGTAACGGCCTCGACGTGCCGGAATATCTCGGCAGCCGTTCCACCTTCGCGCTGGGCCAGTTCGGCGGCCACGCCGGGCGGACGCTCAAGGTCGCCGATCAGCTGCCGATCTCACGTCCGGAATTAGCCGCCTGCACCACGCCTGCACCCATTAGCGAAGCCAAAGCGTTGTCGCCTGCGCTGATTCCTGCCTACGGCGAAGTCTGGCGCATCGGCGTGCTTTACGGGCCGCACGGCGCGCCGGATTTCTTCACCCAGGAATCCATCGACGAGTTCTTTGCCAGCGATTGGCAGGTGCACTACAACTCTAACCGCCTCGGCGTGCGGCTGGTAGGGCCGAAACCAAGCTGGACCCGGCCAAACGGCGGTGAAGCAGGGCTGCATCCGTCCAACGTCCATGACTGTGAATATGCCATTGGCGCAATTAACTTCACCGGGGACTTCCCGGTGATCCTCACCCGCGACGGCCCCAGCCTCGGCGGATTTGTCTGCCCGGTGACGATCGCCAAAGCCGAATTGTGGAAAGTGGGGCAGGTGAAGCCGGGCGATCGTATTCGCTTTTACCCGATGAGCGTGGAAGACGCGGTGGCGCGCGAGAAGGCAATGGATCGCAGCATTGAGACGCTGCAAACCAGCGTGCTGCCAACGTTTGCCATGCCGTCGCTGGCCGACCGCGACGGCGTGTCCGCCGCAAGCCTGGTGTCACTGCCTGCCACCTTCACTACGCCCGCCATCGTCTACCGGCAGGCGGGGGACAATTACATCCTGATTGAGTACGGCGAAAATGTGCTGGATCTGGCGCTACGCCTGCGCGTTCACGTGCTGATGGCCCATCTGCGTGAACGGGCTCACCCCGGTATTAAAGAGCTGTCACCCGGCGTGCGCTCGCTGCAGGTGCGCTACGACAGCCGCGAGATTGGTCAGCAGGCGTTGGTAACGCTGTTGCTGGAGCTGGAAACGCGCATTGGCGATGTCAGCCAGATGACGGTGCCATCGCGCATTGTGCACCTGCCGATGGCCTTTGAAGACAGCGCCACGCTTGATGCCGTCAGCCGCTATGCCGATACCGTATGTGCCCGCGCGCCGTGGCTGCCGAACAACGTTGATTTTATCCAACGTATCAATGGTTTGCCGAGCCGGGAAACGGTAAAAGAGACGATTTTCGACGCCAGCTATCTGATCCTCGGGCTGGGCGATGTTTACCTCGGTGCGCCATGCGCGGTGCCGGTGGATCCGCGCCACCGCCTGCTCAGCTCCAAGTACAACCCGGCGCGCACTTTCACCGCCGAAGGCACCGTAGGGATCGGCGGGATGTACATGTGCATCTACGGCATGGACTCCCCCGGCGGCTACCAGCTGGTGGGGCGTACGCTGCCTATCTGGAACAAATTCCTGAAAAACGAACAGTTCAGCGCGGGCGAACCCTGGCTGCTGCGCTTCTTCGATCAGGTGCGCTTCTATCCGGTCAGCGAGAACGAGCTGGACGGGTTGCGCGAAGATTTCCGCGAAGGCCGCGCGGCGATTCGCATTGAAGAGACGGTCTTCGACTTCCCGGCGCATCTGCGCTTCCTCGAAGAACATGCCGATGACATTGCCCGCTTCCGTCAGCACCAGTCGACGGCATTTGACGCCGAGGTTGAGCGCTGGCAGCGCGATGAACAGCAGCCCGTAAGCGAAAGCCAGATGCCGGTGGCTGAGGTCGCGGTTGACGAGGAGGCGCTGCCCGTCACCGCCGACATGAACGGCAATATCTGGAAAGTGCTGGTTAACCCGGGCGATACGGTCGACGCGGGGCAGACCTTAATCATCGTCGAAGCCATGAAGATGGAGCTGGCCATTCACGCGCCGCAGGCGGGGGTGGTGAAACGCATCGGCTGCCAGCCAGGCCGTCCGGTCAGCCCCGGCGACGTGCTGCTGTGGCTGGAAGAGAGGAACGCCGCATGACGGAAAGCAACGGCAAAAAACGCCAGGCCGGGCTCGCGGAGCGCATCTACCTGGCGCTGAAAAACGATATTTTTGATTTCCGTCTGATGCCCGGCGAGCACTTTAGTGAAAACGAAATTTCCGAGCGAATGGCGGCCAGCCGCACGCCGGTACGTCAGGCATTGTTCTGGCTGGAGCACGAAGGCTATGTGCAGGTGTACTCGCGCAGCGGCTGGCAGGTGAAACCGTTCGATTTCACCTACTTCGAAGGGCTGTACGACTTTCGCATCGTGCTGGAAATGGAGGCGGTGAAGCGCCTGTGCGCTCTTCCTGCCGAGGCTCGCCACGAGCACCTGGTGCCGCTGCTGGCTTTCTGGTGCGAAGCGCCGCGTATGGCGCCGGGTAAGGCGCTGTCACGGCAGGATGAAGCCTTCCACACCGCGCTGGTACGCGCCACCGGCAACAGCGAGATGGCCCGCGTCCACGTTGAGTTGACCGAGAAAATGCGCATCATCCGCCACCTCGATTTTACCCGCGAGGATCGGGTGGACGCGACCTACAGCGAACATGCGCTGGTGCTTCAGGCGATTTCGCAGCAACAGACGGAAGAGGCGCAGCGGATCCTCACTGCGCACATTTCCCAGAGTAAAGCCGAGGTCCGAAAAATAACCTTACACCGGCTGCAGCAGGCACGTTTACAACCCGTTTCACCGTAGTGACGGGCAACATTTATCACTCAATATCATTTAGGGGTTTTGGTCATGAAAAGACGTTCTTTATTGAAAGCATTTGCCCTGTCAGCCACCTTTTTGAGCATGGGCTTCTCTTTGCAGGCATACGCAGCAGACACCATTAAAGTGGGGATCATGCACTCCCTGTCGGGCACCATGGCGATTTCGGAAACGCCGCTAAAAGACGTAGCGCTGATGACCATTGATGAAATCAACGCCAAAGGCGGCGTGCTGGGCAAAAAGCTGGAACCGGTGGTGGTTGATCCGGCCTCTAACTGGCCGCTGTTCGCCGAAAAGGCGCGCCAGCTTATAAGCCAGGACAAGGCCGCAGTGGTATTCGGCTGCTGGACGTCGGTATCGCGTAAATCGGTACTGCCGGTGTTTGAAGAGCTGAACGGCCTGCTGTTCTACCCGGTACAGTACGAAGGTGAAGAGATGTCGCCGAACGTGTTCTATACCGGCGCGGCGCCAAACCAGCAGGCGATTCCGGCGGTGGAATACATGATGAGTGAAGACGGCGGCAGCGCGAAGCGCTTCTTCCTGCTCGGCACCGACTATGTTTATCCACGCACTACCAATAAGATCCTGCGCGCCTTCCTGCATTCCAAAGGCGTTCAGGATAAAGACATTGAAGAGGTTTACACCCCGTTTGGCTATAGCGACTATCAGACCATCGTCGCCAACATCAAGAAATTCTCCGCTGGCGGCAAAACGGCGGTCATCTCCACCATCAACGGCGACTCCAACGTACCGTTCTACAAAGAGCTGGCGAACCAGGGTATCAAAGCCACTGACGTACCGGTGGTGGCGTTCTCGGTGGGCGAAGAAGAGCTACGCGGCATTGATACTAAACCGCTGGTAGGACATCTGGCGGCGTGGAACTACTTTGAGTCCGTTAGCAACCCGGTGAACGAGAAGTTTGTGGCTGACTATCGCGCTTACGCTAAAGCGCACAAGCTGCCGAACGCCGATAGCGTGGTGACCAACGACCCAATGGAAGCCACCTACGTGGGCATCCATATGTGGGCGCAGGCGGTCGAGAAGGCGGGGACCACCGACGTGGATAAAGTGCGCGCCGCGATGGCGGGGCAAACCTTCAACGCGCCAGACGGCTTTACGCTGACCATGGATGCGACCAACCACCACCTGCACAAACCGGTGATGATTGGGGAAATTGAAGAGAACGGTCAGTTTAACGTGGTGTGGAACACCGACAAGCCGGTGCGCGCCCAGCCGTGGAGCCCGTACATTCCGGGGAATGATAAGAAGCCGGATACGCCGGTGAAAACGGGCGGGAAGTAAGGTTCGCTAGCGGGTTAAGGGGGGGCAGAGTGCCTCCCCCTCACCCTAGCCCTCTCCCCAAGGGGGAGAGGGAACCGCTCGGCAATACTTTTCCTTACGGTGCGTGTTCTTGCGTATTAGCACAATTTGCCCCCTCTCCCTTTTTAAGGGAGAGGGATGGGGTGAGGGTTAATGCGCGGTAATCAAAGATATTTTCAGCTCTTTCCTGCCAACGCCTTCCCCCAAGGATCTTACTATCAGAACAGCACCGAATAGTTCAACCCAAACGTCCGCCCACGGCCTTTGTAGCCATACAGTGACGCCGGGCCGTAGCCAGGGCTGTAGTACATTGGCGCGCGCTGCCCCCATACCGTGGTGTAGTCGCGGTCGAAGAGGTTTTCAATGCTGAAGCTCAGCTTGCCCACCGGTAACGCATAGCTGCCGAGCAGGTCGAGGGTGGTGTAGCCATCAATCTGATTTCCGGCTTCGTCGCGCAGTTTAAATGATGTCGTGCTCTGTACGCGCAGGCTCCATGGCTCCGGCGCCCAGCCAATATAGGCGGTGGCTTTCGACGGGCTGGCGACCTTCACGTCGTACTTCTCCCATTTACCGTCCACCTTCGACTCGGTTTTCAGCACGTTGAAGTTCCCCCCGGCGCTCCAGTCGGTATCCGGAATAAAGTAGTCCACCGCGCCTTCTACGCCATAAATGCGGCGCTTGTCGTCCACCACGCTAATCGTCAAATCGTCATTAACCACGACGTTCTTATCGGACAGGGAATAATAGGCCGCAATCTGCGTCCGCAGATTGTCGCCGGTGTAACGCCAGCCAAGCTCATAGGAGTTGACCTTGATCCCTTCCAGTTTGCTGCCGTCGACGCTAACGCTGTTGGTCAACGCGCGATGGCCGTTGACGGCTGTCGCATAATTACCGCGACCGTAGTATTTCCCCGGATCGGGCAGTTCCACGCCCTGAGAGAAGTTAAACCACGTCTGCTGACGCTCGGTGAGGTGCATGAGTAGCCCAGCGTTAAACAGGAAGTTGTCGTAGTCGGTGGAGCCTCCAGGGATGGCGTCCGCGGATTTCACCGTCCCGGCGGCGATCTGCTGCTGCACCGCATAGCCAACAAAATCATCAACTTTGTTCTCGGTATACTGATAGCGCACGCCGCCGCTCAGGGTGAAGATGTCGTTGATGTCGTAGCTGGATTGCAGGAAGGCGGCCAGATTGCTGATGTCGTAATCCGGATAGCGACCCGTGGTGTAAATTCGCTGGTTATTCATCCCACCAGACGCGCTGGCTTTAGGCAGGTCGAAGAACATCTGGTTGGAGGTAAAGCGTTCGTGATCGGCGTCGAGGCCGTAGGTTAACTGCCAGCCGTCCAGCGGCGAACTGTTCAGCGTTAACTTAGCGCCATACTGGTTCGTGTCCTGCTGTGAGGAGGATAAGGCGGTCACTTTGTGCTGCTTGTTCACGCTTGGGAAGGGGTAAAACAGCAGAGACTCATCGCGATAGTAAACCTGGCCAACCAGCTCCTGCCCGAGGAAGTCGCTGTTGGAGTATTGCAGGCTAATCAGATGACGCTCGGTGCCTGGAATACGGTCGGAGTTCAGCCCGCTGCTGACGTACGGTTTGCTGCTCCCGGAAATGGCCGAGAAATCTTTCCCCAGGTTCAGTCCGTAGTCATCGTCGCCCTGGCTCTTATAGTATTGCGTCACCAGCTGCAGCTGCTGGGTTTCATCAATATTCAGCGTCCCGGTACCCATCACATCCAGACGGTCGGAGTACTGCAGGCCGGTCTGCGTATTATCCAGCAGGGTGGCATCGCCGTTGCCATCATACCAGCCGCCGAATTTCTGATAGGCCACCGACAGACGCCCGGCGATATGATCGTTGCCGCCGGAGACGGCGCTGGCGATACGTTCATCGTGATCTTTGCTGCTGTTAAAGCCGCTTTTGGTCCCCGCTTCAAACTCCACCTGGGTTTCCGGCTGGCCTTTTTTGGTCACGATATTGATAAGACCGCCGGTACTGCCGCCGCCGTACAGCGACGTCGCGCCGGAGATCACCTCAATATGTTCAATGTTAAACGGGTCGATGGAATCAAGCTGGCGGGAGTCGGTGCGCGACGAGTTCAGGCGTACGCCGTCAATCAACACCACCAGCGGACGACCGCGCACGTTCATACCGTAGTTGGTGCGGCTCTGGCTGCTGACATCAAGGCCGGGAATCAGCTGGGCCAGCGCGTCTTTGAGTTCTTTGCCGCCCTGAATTTGCTGCTCCAGCTCGGCGTTTTCGATAACCCAGGTGGTCTGCGCCATCTCCGCCACCGTACGGTTGCTACGGTTGGCGGAGATCACCATGTTTTCGTCATCGGTCGTTTGCGCTACGGCGGGTGCCATCATGGCGAGAAGTAAGGGGTTAAGCGCCCAGAGAGTATGCTTTTTGGTCATCATCATCATTCCTGCGCACGGGCCGATAACGGTCGGCCCAAACATGCGTTCAGTGAGTTAAATAAGCAGCACAGCGCTGCGGTTTTCCCGGATATCGCTTGCGCCGCAAGTCCCGACGGCGATCTCCTGAGATGAGATTCATCACGCCTGAAGTAAGGCCTGCGCCCGATGCGAGAAGGGGGTTGGCGTGATAATGAGAATTTTGCAGATAATGTTTCTCATTATCAATATTTGTATCAAGTTTTGTTAAATTATTTTTATGTGTTTGAGAGCGAAGGACGGGATTCTGGGGGGGCTGAGCGGAGAAATAACCTTTAAAAAAATAAGTTATTATTTATCAGTAATTATTTTGATGAAGCGAATTGGGTATTTCATCTTCTTATAATTATCTGCGCTATTACCGTGCGTGAATGTGCTTTTTCGGTGCGGGTTAATTGTTTGGAAATCACTTAAATTTATTTTTATTTATTTTAAAACAAATGCTTATGTATTTGGCATAAGCCTTGCTAAATGAATTCCATCTTGTATACCAACAGGAATTCAACGATGAAATTAATAGTGAGAAAAACGCTGGCAGCACTATTTCCGGCTTTCGCTTTTCTCTTATTCAGTTGCCTGACGATGAGTGCTCCCGTGCGGGCCAGCGCTGTGGCCGATTACGGGCAGGCCAGCCGCAGCGAGCAGGCGCTGCTGCTCCAGCGCTGGGCCGCCGATCCGCAGCCTTCGCGTCTGCCGCTGCTGGAAGCGCTCAGACATGAGTCGGTGGTCAGTGACGCCCAGGGCCATTTGTTCAATGAACAGAGCGGCAAACTGGTGCCGCTCGAAGGTGAGGCCGCACCGACGGGCAATACCAAAAAAGTGTTTATGAACAACCGCATTCGTGGGCTGGTGGCCAGCGCACTGGCATCACATCAGCTGGTGAGCGAGGACGATAAGGTGCGTCTGAACGCGGCGCTGACGCTGCAAAATAGCGCCCAGCAGGATCAGCTGCCGATGCTGACTCAGCGTCTGACGGCCGAACAGGACGACCGCGTCCATACCGCGCTGGCCATTGCCGTCGCCAACCTCCAGCTCTCTGATAGCCGCGCCGAGCAGCGTCTGCAGGCGGTGAAACTGCTGGGCGAGGCCAGCGATCCACAGGTGCAGGCTAGCCTTAGCCGTTTGACGCAGGCGCAAAACGAACCGGATGCCAGGGTGCGTGCGGCGGCGGCGGACAGCCTCAAGCAGGTGCAGCAGCGCCTGAAGTGGGGAGACTGGCTGGGTCAGGCGTTTAGCGGCATTTCGCTGGGCTCAATCCTGCTGCTCGCCGCGCTGGGACTGGCGATCACCTACGGCCTGCTGGGCGTCATCAATATGGCTCACGGCGAAATGCTGATGCTGGGCGCGTATTCCACCTGGCTGGTGCAGGACGCCTTCCAGCGCCTGGCCCCGGAGTGGCTGGCGCTTTACCCGCTGGTGGCGCTGCCGGTCGCGTTTTTTATCACCGCGGCGGTGGGGATGGCGCTGGAGCGCACCATTATTCGTCACCTTTACGGGCGTCCTCTGGAGACGCTGCTGGCAACCTGGGGCATCAGCCTGATGCTGATCCAACTGGTGCGCGTGCTGTTTGGCACCCAGAACCTGGAAGTGGCGAACCCGGCCTGGCTGTCGGGCGGCTGGAACGCGTTGCCGAACCTGGTACTGCCGTACAACCGTATTGCGGTGATTCTGTTTGTGGCTGGCGTGCTGGCGCTGACCTGGCTGCTGCTCAATAAAACCCGCCTGGGGATGAACGTACGCGCGGTCACGCAAAATCGCCGCATGGCCGACTGTTGCGGCGTGCCGACCGGGCGCGTCGATATGCTGGCATTCGGTTTGGGGTCCGGCATCGCCGGGCTGGGCGGGGTGGCACTGTCGCAGCTGGGCAACGTCGGCCCGGAGCTGGGGCAGGGGTACATCATCGACTCTTTCCTGGTGGTGGTCACCGGCGGCGTGGGACAGCTGGCGGGCACCGTGGCCGCGGCGCTGGGGCTTGGCGTGCTTAACAAAGTGCTGGAGCCGCAGATTGGCGCGGTGCTGGGCAAAATAGCCATTCTGGTCTTGATCGTGCTGTTTATTCAGAAACGGCCGCAAGGATTGTTCGCATTCAAAGGGCGGGTAATTGACTGATGAGCCAACCTATTACGTTAACGATCGCCCGCCGCGCGCCGCGTCTTACCGGCTCGCTGGCGGCGCTGGTACTGGTGGCGCTGCTGGTGCTGCCTTTCTTCGCGCTGTTGCCTGCGACACATCCGCTGTCTATCTCAACCTACACGCTGACGCTCATTGGCAAGATCCTATGCTACGCGGTGGTGGCGGTGGCGCTGGATCTGGTATGGGGCTACGCCGGATTGCTGTCGTTGGGCCATGGTCTGTTTTTCGCGCTGGGCGGCTATGCGATGGGCATGTACCTGATGCGTCAGGCGGCGGGCGATGGCCTACCGGCCTTTATGTCTTTTCTGTCGTGGAGCGAGCTGCCCTGGTTCTGGGCGGGCACCCAGCATTTTGCGTGGGCGCTGTGCCTGATTATTCTCGTGCCGGGTCTGCTGGCGCTGGTGTTTGGCTACTTTGCTTTTCGCTCGCGAATTAAAGATGTCTACTTCTCCATCATGACGCAGGCGCTGACCTACGCCGGAATGCTGCTGTTTTTCCGCAATGAAACCGGGTTTGGCGGCAATAACGGTTTTACCGGTTTTACCACGCTTCTGGGCTTCCCGGTCTCCGCCACCGGCACGCGGGTGGCGCTGTTTGTCGCTACGGTTCTGCTGCTGGCCGGTTCGCTGGCCATCGGCCTGTTGCTCACCCGCAGCAAGTTTGGCCGCGTGCTCACCGCCGTGCGCGATGCGGAAAATCGCCTGATGTTCTGCGGCTATGACCCGAAAGGTTTCAAGCTGTTCATCTGGACGCTCTCCGCCGTGCTGTGCGGGCTGGCGGGGGCGCTGTACGTGCCGCAGGTGGGGATTATCAACCCTAGCGAAATGTCGCCGACCAACTCGATTGAAGCCGCCATCTGGGTGGCGCTCGGTGGGCGCGGCACGCTGATTGGCCCGATTCTCGGCGCGGGGATCGTCAACGGCGCAAAAAGCTACTTCACCGTCGCCTTCCCGGACTTCTGGCTCTTTTTCCTCGGCCTGATGTTTATCCTCGTCACGCTGTTCCTGCCGCGCGGCGTGATTGGCCTGCTTAAACGGAGGAAGCATGACTGATTCACTGTTTACCCAACCGCATCTTCAGGATCGCTATCGCGATACCACCGATCCGGTGCTGGAGCTGAACAACATCAATGTCACTTTTGATGCTTTTCGCGCGCTGACCAACCTGTCGCTGAAGATTGGGGTCGGCGAGCTGCGCTGCGTGATTGGCCCTAACGGCGCGGGGAAAACCACGCTGATGGACGTGATTACCGGTAAAACGCGGCCCGACAGCGGCACGGTGACCTACGACCAGAATATCGACCTGATGGGGCTGTCGTCGGTGGAGATTGCCCGCGCCGGGATTGGGCGTAAATTCCAGAAGCCGACGGTGTTTGAAGCGCTGAGCGTGACGGAAAACCTCGAAATCGCCCTGAAGATGGACAAATCAGTGTGGACCTGCCTGCGGGCCAAACTTACCGGTGTCCAGCGGGATCGCATTGACGAGGTGCTGGAGCTGCTACGGCTGACCGCGCATCGCCATCGCCCGTCCGGGCTGCTTTCTCATGGGCAAAAGCAGTTTTTAGAAATCGGCATGCTGCTGGTGCAGGAGCCGCATCTGCTGCTGCTGGACGAACCTGCTGCCGGGCTGACCGATGCGGAAACCGATTATATCGCCGAGCTATTTCGCACGCTTGCCGGTAAGCACTCGTTGATGGTGGTGGAACACGACATGGGTTTTGTGGAAACCATTGCCGACCACGTCACCGTCCTGCATCAGGGGCAGGTGCTAGCGGAAGGCTCGCTGCGTGAAGTGCAGGCCAACGAGCAGGTTATCGACGTTTATCTGGGGCGCTGATATGTTACAGGTTAATGATTTAAATCAGTATTACGGCGGCAGCCACATCTTGCGCGGCCTCTCTTTCGACACCACGCCCGGCGAAATCACCTGTCTGCTGGGGCGCAACGGCGTGGGCAAGACCACGCTGCTGAAGTGCCTGATGGGGCTGATTCCGGCAAAGTCCGGCACCATCCACTGGCAGGGTAAGCTGATTAACGCCAGTAAACCGCATCAGCGGGTGCAGCAGGGCATTGCCTACGTGCCGCAGGGGCGCGAGATTTTCCCGCGTCTGACGGTTGAAGAGAACCTGCTGATGGGGCTGTCGCGTTTTTCTGGATCGCAGGCCAAAAGCGTACCGGAAGAGATCTACGCGCTGTTTCCGGTGCTGCGCGAAATGAAGCAGCGACGCGGCGGCGATCTCTCCGGCGGCCAACAGCAGCAGTTGGCCATCGGTCGGGCGCTGGCGTGTAAGCCCCAATTGCTGATCCTTGATGAACCTACCGAGGGGATCCAACCGTCGGTGATCAAAGAGATCGGCGCGGTAATCCGCAGCCTGGCCAATCGCGGTGACATGGCGATCCTGCTGGTGGAACAGTTTTATGATTTTGCCGCTGAACTGGCGGATCAGTATCTGGTGATGTCGCGCGGTACGATTATTCAACGTGGGCGGGGTGAAGAGATGGAAGCGCAGGGCGTGCGGCAGTTAGTCGCCATATAACGGTGGGATGGCCGGTGTGGGCCGGATAAGGCCACGCCGCCATCCGGCAATGGCGCCGAATTGCCTGATGGCGCTTCGCTTATCAGGCCTACCAGCTATACCCCTGACACGCCTGGCGCAGCCGTGACAAAAACTGCTGGGCGTTGGCCGTCAGCGCCGATTTCTGCGACCAGACGGCACAATACTGTGCGGCAGGTAGGGTCGAAACGGGCAGGGTGACGATTTTGCCTTCCAGCTGTAGCGGCTGGCTCATGGCGCGGGCGACGATGGTCAGGTAGTCCGATTCCAGCACCATATTCAGCCCGGTGATCACCGAATCAGTACGCAGTGGCGCAATCGCAAGTTGGCGGTAGAACGGCGTCAGCTCGTTCTGCAACTGCTGGTAGTAGCCCATGGGCGATTCCGGCAACAGCCACTTTGCCCGGCGTAGGGCCATTAAATCACTCTCGTTGGCCAGCGGATGACCGCATCGCGCCACCACACAGAACGGCGCGGTAAACAGCGGCTCAATCATTACCCCCTCTGGTGGGCTCATCGGGTCGACTGAGCCGACGGCCAGATCGATCTCGCCGTTACGCACGCCGGGCAGCAGCGATGAGAGTTGCCCTTCTTTGAGCGTGAGCGCCACCTGCGGCAGCGCCTGCTTAAAGGCGTCGGCGACTGCCGGAAAAACCGTCAACGCAATCAGCGACGAGTAGCCAATGGTCAGCCGACCGTGGGTAGCGTGGTTAATCTGCTCGACCTCGTCGGCGGCGCGGCGCAGTTCTTCCAGCACCCACTCAGCGCGCTGCGAAAAGGCGCAGCCCGCTTCGGTCAGGGTGATGCCTTCCTTGCTGCGTAATAAAAGTTGCGTGCCCAGGGTTTGCTCCAGCTCACGTAACGTACGGCTAAGGGCGGGCTGAGACTGCCCCAGCTCGCGCGCCGCCGCACGAATGCTGCCGCTACGCGCCACCTGCTTTAGCGCCTGTAAATGGCTCACCTTAGGTAAATATTTCACCGCTTACCCCTATCAGAAAAAAGCATCACCTATAGAAAAATTACATCTTCCCGCCCTGTGGGTAAAGCG
>PPYF01545666.1_pt1 | contig 17151 bp, 9 predicted proteins | sample 1559871 | NCBI WGS metagenome assembly PPYF01 (sample SAMN08240021, study PRJNA423297) | Human gut metagenome, whole genome shotgun sequencing project.
CTGAGTGGCAAAAGGCTAACGGCATCCATGCTGATTGGAAAACGCCGGAACACATTGAAGTGAAGCCTGTTTATACAAAAGAAGACCTGGAAGGCATGGAACATTTGGGCTATGCTGCCGGTCTGCCTCCTTATCTGCGCGGTCCGTACTCAGTGATGTACACACTACGCCCTTGGACAATCCGTCAGTATGCCGGATTCTCTACAGCTGAAGAATCAAATGCATTCTACCGTCGTAATCTGGCTTCCGGACAGAAAGGTTTGTCTGTAGCCTTCGACTTGGCTACACATCGCGGCTACGACCCTGACCATGAACGTGTGGTAGGTGATGTGGGCAAGGCCGGTGTATCTATCTGCTCACTGGAGAATATGAAGGTTCTTTTCGATGGTATTCCTTTGAACAAGATGTCTGTGTCCATGACTATGAATGGTGCTGTTCTTCCAATTCTGGCATTCTATATCAATGCCGGTCTGGAACAAGGTGCTAAATTGGAAGAAATGGCAGGTACTATCCAGAATGACATCCTGAAAGAATTCATGGTGCGTAATACTTATATTTATCCGCCTGCATTCTCCATGAAGATCATATCCGATATTTTCGAATATACTTCTCAGAAGATGCCGAAGTTCAACTCTATCTCTATCTCCGGTTACCACATGCAGGAAGCGGGAGCTATCCGGTTGGTCGTTGACTGAACAGGATCCGTTCAATAATGTAGGCCGTACTTGTATCGAGGCTATGGCTGCAGCTTTGGGACATACCCAGTCTCTGCATACCAATGCTCTTGATGAGGCTATCGCATTGCCGACAGACTTCTCTGCCCGTATTGCCCGTAATACTCAGATTTATATCCAGGAAGAAACTTATATCTGTAAGAACGTTGACCCATGGGGAGGTTCTTATTATGTAGAGTCTCTGACAAACGAACTGGCTCACAAGGCTTGGGAGCTTATTCAGGAAGTAGAAAAACTGGGTGGTATGGCAAAGGCTATCGAAACTGGTATTCCTAAGATGCGTATCGAAGAAGCTGCTGCGCGTACACAGGCTCGTATCGACTCCGGTTCTCAGACTATCGTTGGTGTGAATAAATATCGTCTGGAGAAAGAAGCTCCGATTGATATCCTCGAAATCGACAATACGGCTGTTCGTCTGGAACAGATTGAAAACCTGAAACGCTTGAAAGAAGGAAGAAACGAGGCTGAAGTACAGAAAGCATTGGAAGCTATTACCAAATGCGTGGAAACCAAGGAAGGCAATTTACTGGAACTGGCAGTAGAAGCTGCCCGTGTTCGCGCTACATTGGGAGAAATCTCTTATGCTTGTGAAAAAATTGTAGGACGTTATAAAGCAGTAATCAGAACTATATCAGGCGTGTATTCATCAGAAAGTAAGAATGACAGCGACTTCAAGCGTGCTTGCGAATTGGCCGAGAAGTTTGCGAAGAAAGAGGGACGTCAGCCCCGTATTATGGTTGCCAAAATGGGTCAGGACGGTCACGACCGTGGCGCTAAAGTAGTTGCGACCGGATATGCCGACTGTGGTTTCGACGTGGATATGGGACCGTTGTTCCAGACGCCTGCCGAAGCTGCCCGCGAAGCTGTTGAAAACGACGTTCATGTAGTGGGCGTATCTTCATTGGCTGCCGGACACAAGACACTGGTTCCGCAGATCATTGACGAACTGAAGAAGCTGGGCCGTGAGGATATCATCGTAATTGCAGGTGGTGTAATTCCTGCACAGGACTATGATTTCTTGTATAAAGCTGGTGTAGCTGCTATCTTTGGTCCCGGAACTCCGGTTGCCAAAGCTGCTTGTCAGATTCAGGAAATCTTGATGGACGAAGAATAAATCTTTATTCATATAATTTTAGAGAGGCAGGGTGTTGTATTAATATCCTGCCTCTCGCATTTTAAGTATATAGAGATAAAATTAGTTGGTTTTTAATGTCATATTAATCTTTTCTTTAATCACTCCGGTGGATATTTGCGACATCATTTCTTTGATATCCGTAATCTAATTAATTGATGTAGCATGAAAAAATTATTACTTCTTTTTATCTCAGCTTTATTAGCTGTAAGTGTGCAGGCACAATCGAGTGATAAGCCTGGTAACTGGAAACTGATTGTGTCGGATGAATATCCGGCGGATGACGTCGGTGTGGCAACGTATGACGTTGTAGCTGACTTTGGAGCAGATCCTACCGGAGTGAAAGACTCGTGGAGTATTTTCCAAACAGCACTTAATAAACTCGGTGAGAACAGGCGTGGCGGTGTGCTTTTTGTTCCTGCCGGCCGTTATCGTATTACCGGAAAACTTTATATTCCTACAGGTGTGACGCTGCGTGGCGAATGGAAACGGCCGACCAAAGGAGTAGCCATACAGGGAACCATTCTGATGGTAGACAATGCCGGGGGAGATGAACTTGAGTCGAAATCTTTCATTACCATGGAGCCTTCCACTGCCTTGACCTATCTTTCCATTTGGTACCCACACCAGAATCCGGATCATATAAAGCCCTATCCGCCGACAGTGCTTTATGGCCGTGATGGTGTGTGGGGTAATGAATATTGTAATGTCCGTCATGTAACATTGGTGAATTCTTACAGCGGCATTATCCTTTCCAGAAAGAACGGTGGCGGTTGCCCTAATATCTATGATGTATATGGAACCCCACTGAGTCGTGGTATTGAGATTGATAACATAGCTGACGTCGGTCGTTTTGAGCAGATATACTTTTCTCCTGATTATTGGGCAGGTTCAGGGCTTGAAGGGGCACCGAAAGCAGGTTCCGCTTTCACAGATTGGATCTATCAAAATGGGGTAGGTATAACAATGCGTCGTAATGACTGGTCTTACACCTGTTTCGTCGATGTCGAAGGATATAATTGTGGTTTTAAGACCGGAAATAGCATGTCCGGTGACGGCAATCCGAACGGTCATAATTACAGCTTTCATCTGAAAGACTGCCAGACTGGTATTCATGTTGATGGCAGTTCTTCCTCCGGTATTATGTTTACTCGCGTAGAGATGGAGAATTGTGAAAATGGTATCGTTGTATCTTCTGCCGACGGACCTGTTCAGCTTTACGGATGTGAAATATCCGCTCGTGAGAATGCTGTACTTATGGAATCCGGTTCTTCTTCTCGCTTGATGATGGAGCAATGTACTGTAAAAGGGGGAGCGGTGAATAGTATGTCAGGTGATTTTGTCGCTTCAGATTGTGACTTCAATAATACTACTCCGCAAGTTTTCATAGGTTCGGATGCACGTTGCATTCTTAAGGGTAACCGCTTCGCAAAGAAAGCAGATGTTCAAAACAATTCGCTGTTTGAATGTCATATAGATCACACAGCTCTGACAGAGAGGAGCAAGCTGCCGGAATTTCCTGACTTGCGTGTGCCTGAAACAAAACCTGCCCGTGTGGTGCTTTATAATGTCCTCGATTTCGGTATTGAACCTTTCGTTGTGCCTTTCAATTCTTCTACGAATACGCAGAGTATCCAAAATGCGATCCGCAATGGCCTTAACAGTGCGAAGGATGCTACTGCAGCTATACAAAGTGCCCTGGATAAAGCCAAAGCTGATGGGGGTGGTATTGTCTATCTTCCCGGCGGGCGGTATAAGATGCTCGGGACTCTTACTGTGCCTACCGGAGTAGAACTACGTGGTGCAGCCGATTTCGGGAGTATTCCCCGTGGGCACGGAACCATTTTTGAGGTATATGCCGGTAAAGGACAGCCTTCTGGAGAATCATTCTTGAAACTTGAAGCCGGTAGTGGTGTTCGTGGAATATCCATTAATTATCCTGAACAACTCTCTTCCATGTTGCCTGCGATGGCACAGTATCCGTACACCATTCAGGGGAAGGGGAAAGATATCTATATTGTCAACGTCGGCATACGTGCAGCTTGGAACGGACTGGATTTGTTCAGTAACAAGTGCGATAACCACTATGTGGACTATCTGGCAGGACATGCTTTCAAGAATGTGATTCGTATAGGCGGAGGTTCGCAAGGCGGTATGGTTAATAACATGCAGTTCAATACCATTGTCTATGCTTGTGGTGCTGAAACAAAATTTGGATCTTGGTCTAATAATGCCGATGCTGATAATGGCAAGGCATACGATCAGAATATGAAGGAACTTCGTTTTATTACGGTGGAAGACTGTACGGATGAGATTCTTTACAATGATTTCCATTACGGAGGATACGAGGGTATTGTGTTCGATAAGTCCGGTGCAGGCAGGGCTGCTTCTGGAAAGGCACTTGGGCTTGGTATAGACGGTTCGATGAATTCTGCCATGTTCAATGCGCTGGGCAGTGCAGGTTTTCCGCTGGTGAATACGCAGTTAGTTGCCCTTGAAGCAAAGAGTACTGCTTTTCCTGATACCCGTTACATTACTTTGGGTGAAACATTTACAGGAAATGCTGAGTTTTATGGCATAGACCTTTGGGGAGGACCCAAACATTCGACTGTTATTAATAATGGGAACTTGGTATTGAATCTGGCCAATTTTTCGACTACCGGTAACGTTTATCATTTCTATTTGCCTAAATCAACCGGAAAGGCCAGGATGCACAATGCAGTAGTAAATATGAAGTCTGACGCCAGTATTGCTAATTCAAGTCATGAGAAGCAGGCATTTGTCGGTGCCAGTGTCCTCGACGTAGAATCGTGGAGGATTAAGTTGATGGGTGAATGGGATTGCAATCTCACGCTTACCCCCGTTTTTGAGGCTACCGATGCCTTGTTGAGCCGTACTAAGTGGAGTATTACCGCCAATGTGAACAATGGAAACGCCCGTAATGCCATTGACAATAATGTATCCACGCGATGGGATACAGGACAGTCACAAAAAGCTGGTCAGATGGTTACTGTGAATATGAATGCAGCCAATAAGCTGAACAGAATAATTTTGGATTCTTCAAAAAGTCCCGGTGACGGTCCTGCCGGTTACGAACTGTATGTGAAGAATGGCGCTAACGCTGACTGGAAACTTGTAGCTGAAGGGAAAAACGGTACTTCCGTCCTGATTATCGGTTTCCCGGAAGAGACAGCAACACATTTCAAAATTATCCAGACCGGGACGAAGGGCGGATATTGGTCTATCCACGAGCTCTATGCGGCATTGGTGGACGATACTCCTACAAGTATATCACCTGAGGTCATAGAATCAGCCGGAGAGATTTATTATTATGACGGTCGGTTGGCTTGGAGTGGATTGAAGAGCGATGTAGACAATCAAGTTGAAATCATTGATTTGTCGGGACGACGCATATTATCACAGCAAGTGAATACTAATTCCTTGCAATTATCCGGCATGCAAGGCGGGTTCTATATTGTGGTGGTCAGTGATGGCACGAATGTGTTGCGGAAGAAACTGTTCTTTAAAGATTGAGGATTTGGAGCTGGTTCTTTAAAGATGTTTTCTGTTAATGGTTTGTATATCAACATTTTGTATTTACATTCTATTTACGCTGTAGTGTAAAAGCGTTTACCGCAGGATGTAACGACCTTTACCGCCTATTGTAACGCTCTTTACCTCGGTATGTAACGACCTTTACCTCGGCGTGTAAATGGAGTTACCATTTGGGGTAAACCAAGTTACCGTGAAAAGAAACAGCCGTACCCTCGTTAGGTGAAAGTGATTCACCTGCTGGGGTACGGCTGTTCGTTTGTAAGATGTGGTTGCCCATCCGTTGTATGCCGGACGACAGTAGCCTTGCTACCAGTTGTATTCTTCTACATAGCTATCGAAATACTCTTCCTGTTGTAAGCCCAACTTCCTGGCCAGTGCCATCACTTTTTGTTGTTCGGCAGGCGAGAGTAAAGTTTCTCCTTTCCGTTTCTGATAATATCGTCTGATTCCCCAGTTGCCAATCAGCCCGTAGCGGAATGTTCCTGACGCACTGACAGCCAATGCTTCCGTGGTGCGGACAAAACCTTTGGCATAGCGCACTTTTTGGTTGGAACGGTAATATTCGCATTTCCCTGCCATGGCTTCAATTGTTTTCGGGTTCAGTGTAGGCGGAAAAGTAACGCTTGCCGGTGTATGAGTGTATGCAATCCGGCGTAGGCAAGTGTCGGCATGAGGGCAATCTGCTGCTGCGCACAGACCAAAGTTATGGGGAACTTTTGAATAATCGAATGATTCTTTTTCCATTGTGTTTTCTTTTAATTAGTAATCATCATGCAAAGGTACGATATTAATTTCTTTCCTTCTTCTCTTTTTTGTACCTTTGCTCCGCTAAAAGAATAATGAATGATAGTTTGTATTGCCGAAAAGCCCTCTGTGGCGCGTGATATAGCTGATGTATTAGGAGCGAAAGATAGAAGAGACGGCTATATCGAAGGAAACGGATACCAGGTGACCTGGACATTCGGTCACCTCTGTACACTCAAGGAACCGCACGAATATACCCCGAACTGGAAATCATGGAGCTTGGGAAGCTTGCCCATGATACCACCGCGTTTCGGAATAAAACTGATCAGTAACCCTACTTATGAAAAGCAATTCCATACGATAGAGACTCTTATGCAGAAAGCCGACATGATCATAAACTGTGGTGATGCCGGGCAGGAAGGAGAGTTAATTCAGCGTTGGGTGATGCAGAAAGCCGGTGCACGTTGTCCGGTAAAGCGTCTGTGGATTTCATCCTTGACGGAAGAAGCCATTCGGGAGGGTTTTGCCAAATTGAAAGATCAGAAAGAGTTCCAACCGCTTTATGAGGCAGGATTAAGTCGCGCAATAGGCGACTGGTTATTGGGAATGAATGCCACACGTCTTTATACTATGAAGTATGGGCAGAATAAGCAGGTACTTTCTATTGGTCGTGTGCAGACACCTACATTGGCACTGATTGTAAACCGACAGTTGGAAATAGAGAACTTTGTGCCCAAGCAATATTGGGAATTGAAGACAGTGTATCGGGATACGACATTCTCTGCTATCATCAGGAAGAGCGAAGAAGAATTGGTTCTGGAAGCTGAAAAGAACAAGGAGGCAATTGCTGCCGGGAAGAAACCCAAAAAGGAAGAAGAGAATAGAGGTATTGATCCTATTGCCAACCAGGAACAGGGTATGGCACTGCTGGAACAGATCAGGAATTCTCCTTTTATGATTACGGATGTAACCAAGAAGGAAGGAAAAGAAGCTCCCCCCCGTTTGTTTGACTTGACTTCCTTACAGGTGGAATGTAATAAGAAGTTTGCTTATTCTGCCGATGAGACATTGAAAATCATCCAGTCATTATATGAAAAGAAAGTGGCTACCTATCCTCGTGTAGATACCACCTTTCTGAGTGATGACATTTATCCGAAATGTCCGGGTATCTTGAAGGGTTTGCGTGATTATGCAACATTTACAACACCTTTGGATGGGACCACTTTATTGAAGTCAAAGAAGGTATTCGATAATTCAAAGGTAACAGATCACCATGCCATTATTCCTACCGGGCAATATTCGCAGAACCTGACAGACATGGAGCGCCGTGTATTCGACTTGATAGCCCGTCGATTCATAGCTGTATTCTATCCCGATTGTAGGTTCGCTACTACTACCGTACTGGGCGTAGTGGAAGAAATAGAATTCAAGACTACCGGAAAACAGATTTTGGAACCTGGTTGGAGAGTTATATTCGGAACTCCGGGTGCACAGTCACAGGAAGAAAAAGATCCGGGAGATGAAGAAAATGTATTGCCGGCTTTTGTGAAAGGTGAAAGTGGTCCTCATGTACCCGATTTATATGAGAAATGGACACAACCTCCCCGTCCTTATACTGAAGCTACTTTACTGCGTGCTATGGAAACAGCGGGTAAGTTGGTGGATAACGATGAATTGAGGGATGCATTGAAAGAGAATGGAATCGGTCGTCCGTCTACGCGTGCCGCTATTATTGAGACTTTATTTAAACGTAATTATATCCGCAAAGAGAAGAAGAACCTGATAGCTACACCTACAGGAGTCGAGCTTATCCAGATTATCCATGAAGAGTTATTGAAATCTGCCGAACTAACGGGTATTTGGGAAAAGAAACTTCGTGAGATTGAGAAAAAGACCTATGATGCTGCACAATTTCTTGAGGAATTGAAACAGATGGTTTCTGAGGTTGTGATGAGTGTGCTTTCAGATAATAGCAATCGTCATATTACTATTGTGCAGGCGGTGGAGGAAGTATCCAGTGGTAGTAAGAAGCGGGGTGGAAAGGCGGTAAAAGAGAAAGATGCTGCCAAGCCTAAACGCCAAAGTAAACCGCGCAAGAAGGTTGTGGAAACAAATGCTGCTGGCACTTCTCAAATACAATCTATTGAGGGACAAACTTGCCCATTGTGTGGCAAAGGAACCATAATCAAGGGGAAAACGGCTTATGGTTGCTCGGAGTGGAAGAACGGATGTACTTTCCGTAAACCATTTGAATAAATGATGGTCATACAATAATCAGTCGACTTTTCAGTTTATATGAATGATAACTTGTGAGGCATGAAATTATATAAACTGTTTTTATTTTTTCTTTGTGCTATCTTATTTCTCACTTCCTGTGGAGTGGGGCGGAGTCTGCGTCAGGCAGAGCAAAGTTATGCCCGTGGAGAATACTTTGATGCTGCACGCCATTACAAAACGGCCTATACCCGTACTCCTCCCAAAGATCGTTCGCAACGAGGTGTGCTTGCCTATAAACAAGGTAACTGCTACCGCCGTATCAATTACACGTTGAAGGCTAAAGCCGCCTATATGAATGCCGTCCGTTATCGCCATCCGGATACTCTTTCTCATTTTTATCTGGCGGAGATGCTTCGTAAGAATGGCGAATATGCTGCTGCCATACCTTATTATGAGAATTATCTTGCTTATGCACAGAACCAGTCTGATATAAAAAGGCGTAAAGATTCCTTGGCGCATATAGGAATTGCTTCTTGTCTGCTGGCACAGGAGTGGAAAAAAAATCCTACCCGTCATATTGTAAAGCGTATCCCTATTCTTGTTTCTCGCCGTAGTGATTATTCTCCCATGTATGCGGGTAATGATCCTGATATCCTATATTTAACTTCTACCCGTAACGAGGCCAAAGGTGCCGATCTGAATGGTATTACCGGCATGAAAAGTGCTGATATATTCCACTCCAAACGAAATGAAAAGAAGCAATGGCAAAAGCCTGAACCGCTTGCTTCGGAAGTAAACAGTGAATTCGAAGAAGGGGCTTGTTCTTTTTCGGCAGATGGTAAAACGATGTATTTCACTCGTTGCCGGACATTGCCCAATGCACCGGCTTATGCAGAGATATATGTTTCTCAACGTGCCGGGGCAGAGTGGGGGAGTCCTCAGAAGTGTGCAATCCTGAATGATACCCTTTCTTCTGTTGCCCACCCTGCATTATCTCCTGCAGGTGATTATCTATATTTCGTATCTGATATGCCAGGTGGACAGGGAGGGTTGGATTTATGGCGTATCAACGTGACTCGTGATGGTTTCGGTTATGTCGATAACCTGGGGCCTGAAATTAATACTTCCGGTGATGAAATGTTTCCCTCTTTTGCACCGGATGGTACCCTGTATTTCTCTTCCACCGGACATCCCGGCATGGGTGGTCTGGATATCTTTCGTGCTGTGCCGGATAGCCTGACGGGGCGTTGGCATATTGAGAATATGAAATTTCCGGTAAATTCACAAAGTGATGATTTTGGTATGACGTTCGAGCCGGGTGCGCCCAATCGGGGTTTTTTCTCTTCTAACCGGGGAGATGCCCGTGGCTGGGATCACATTTACAGTTTTGAGCTTCCGGAGGTACATCATATCTTGAAAGGATTGGTTTATGATAAAGAGGGGGATGTACTTTCTGATGCGCTGGTTACTTTGGTGGGAGAGGATGGTACTTATATGAAGATCAATGTGAAGAAGGATGGAACTTTTACTCAGGAACTTACACCAGGATGCCGTTATGCCTTGCTTGCTTCTTGTCGTGGTTATCTGAATGACAAAGAGGAGTTGATGACGGAAGATGTTAATGAGGATCGCCATTATGAACTTGAGTTTCCTTTATCTTCCATTACCCGTCCTGTACTGATAGAGAATATCTTTTATGAGTTTGACCGGGCTGACCTGACTCCGGAATCTACAGTAGCCTTGGATGAGTTGATACAATTGCTAAATGATAATCCGAATGTTACTATCGAACTCTCCGCACATTGTGATTATAAAGGGAATGATGATTATAATCTCCGTCTTTCGCAGCGTCGTGCAGAATCTGTAGTACGCTATTTAATTAAAGGAGGCATTGATTCGGAACGTCTCACGCCGAAAGGGCATGGGGAGCAACAGCCTAAGACAGTAACTAATTTTACTCTGAAATCTGCACCTTTTTTGAAGGTGGGAGATGTATTGACAGAAGAGTTTATAAAAAATCTCCCACTGGAACAGCAGGAGATTTGTAATGCTATTAATCGTCGCACAGAATTTAAAGTGTTGCGAACCACGTATCAATGAGTTACAAGCTACGAGTTACAAGCTACAAGTACTATGCAGTAACGATAGCGCAGTACTCGTAACTTGTAACTTGTAGCTCGCAGCTTGTAACTCGTAGCTAATACCTTAAATGGAATTCAACGACTGCTTCGATTCCTTTTCGGAAAATATCCAATGGAAAGTTCTCATTTGGTGAATGGATAGCATTTGATTCCAGTCCGAATCCCATAAGTACAGTCTTGATTCCAAGTACTTGCTCGAATGTGGAGATGATAGGAATACTTCCTCCCCGGCGTACTGCAAGTGGTTTCTTTCCGAATGCTTTTTCAAAACCTTTCTCGGCAGCCTGATAGGCTGGAAGGCTAATTGGGCATACATAGCCCTGTCCTCCATGCATGGGTGTCACTTTTACCTGTACGGTATCCGGAGCGATGCTTAGGATATAATCTGCAAACATTTGGGAAATCTTGTGATGATCCTGATGGGGAACCAGGCGACAAGAAACTTTGGCTGTGGCTTTTGAGGGAAGTACTGTCTTGGAACCTTCGCCGGTATATCCGCCCCAAATGCCACAAACGTCGAAAGAGGGACGGCAACTGTTACGCTCCAGAGTGCTGTATCCTTTTTCTCCGGATAGCTCTTTTACGCCAATGGCTGCCTTATATTTTTCTTCATCGAAAGGAATATGGGTGATCATGTCACGTTCCGCCTGTGGAACTTCTTCTACATCATCGTAGAAACCGGGCACTGTGATACGTCCATCGGCATCTACTACTTTGGCAATCATTCCACATAATACATTAATGGGATTGGCAACGGCACCTCCGAAATGTCCAGAGTGTAAGTCACGGTTAGGGCCGGTTACTTCAATTTCCCAGTATGCCAGTCCGCGAAGACCAGTAGTCAGTGAGGGCAGGTCGGCACCCAACATACTGGTATCCGATACCAGAATAATATCTGCTTTTAATAATTCTTTATGCTCCTCACAGAAAGCTTCCAGACTGGGTGAACCGATTTCTTCTTCACCCTCAAAGATGAATTTGACATTGTTCTTAAGCATGCCATGTTTCACCAGATATTCGAATGCCTTTACTTGTATAAATGATTGTCCTTTGTCGTCATCGGCACCACGGGCCCAAATGTGCCCATCGCGGATTTCCGGTTCAAAGGGGTTGCTTTTCCATAGCTCCAACGGTTCTGCCGGCATTACATCATAATGTGCATATACCAAAACTGTCTTTGCTGCCGGGTCTACTATCTTTTGCCCGAAAACAATCGGATTGCCTTTCGATGGCATTACCAGTGCTTCGTCTGCACCTGCTTCAAGCAATAGTTGTGCCCAGCGCTCTGCACAAGCCAACATGTCGTCATGATGTTCAGGTTTTGCACTGATACTTGGGATACGGATGAGGCTGAACAAGTCTTCCAGCATCTTCGATTCATTCTCTGAGATGTATTTCTGTATTTCGTTCATAAATATATATATATGATAAGGTGATAGGGTGATAAGATGATAGGGTGATAAAATGATAAGATGATAGGGTGATGTCACTTTATCATCCTATCACTTTACCACTTTATCATTCTTATAACTGTGTAGTACGGTCAATCAGATAAAAATCCAGTATTGTCAAGGCAGCCATAGCTTCTACTATAGGCACTGCGCGTGGCAAAACGCATGGATCATGACGACCGCGGGCTTTCAATGTTGTATCTACGCCATCTATATTGACTGTATGTTGCTCCATCAATACAGTAGCTACCGGTTTAAAGGCAACCCGGAAGAAGATGTCCTGTCCGTTACTTATACCGCCTTGGATACCACCGGAATGATTGGTTTTCGTTTCAATGCGTCCGCAGTTATTGAAGAATACATCATTCTGCTCTGAGCCTTTTTGTTTCAGACCTTTAAATCCGTCACCGTATTCAAATGCTTTAGCTGCATTGATGCTGAGCATACCGGAAGCAAGAGCTGCATGTAACTTACCGAATACGGGTTGGCCTAATCCGATGGGGCATCCTTTGATGACACAGGTCACTACGCCGCCAATGGTATCACCTTCTCCTTTGGTCTTGAAAATAAGTTCCTCCATTTCTTTTGCCTTTACCGGATCCGGACAGCGTACTGGATTCGTTTCTATTAAATCAAGATCATAAGCAGTATAATTCTCTTCCAGACGGATTGGTCCTACCTGCGAGGTATATGCTGTGATTTTTACACCCAGTTGACGGAGTGCCTGTTTGGCAAGGGCACCTGCCACTACGCGCGAAATGGTTTCGCGTGCTGATGAGCGACCGCCGCCACGATAATCACGGATGCCATATTTCACCTTATAAGTATAGTCAGCATGCGAAGGACGGTATACCTCCTTCATATTATCATAATCACTGGAATGCTGATTCTCATTCCACACAATGAATCCAATGGGACATCCTGTTGATTTGCCTTCAAAGATACCTGAAAGGAATTCTACTTTATCGCCTTCTTTCCGGGCCGTAGTAATAAGAGACTGTCCGGGACGACGACGGTCCAGTTCCGCTTGCACGAAATCCATGTCAATGCGGATGCCCGCGGGAAATCCATCTATGACGCCTCCGATGCCTTTACCATGTGACTCCCCAAAGCTGGTAAGGCGGAGAATGTTGCCGAATGAGTTGAACATAATCTCATGAAGAGGGAGAAATATTATATTTTTTATGGAATGATGAGTTCTCTTCTCTGAACAAAAGAACTCTTTGGCTGTTGAAACAAGTTGTCTCATAGTAAGATACAAATAGATAGAATCTACTTTGTTAATAAAGTCAAATAGCAGACAAACGCTGAAACACAAAGCACTATTGCTTAAAAAAAGAACATTTCAGTTTTAGAATAGACCTTGTTTGATATTATAAAAAGCCGTTATTTTGCACCCTGAAAGCTATAAAAGAAGATATGCCTACCCAGCGATGGGAAGCTGTTATTATTAAAAAAAGAAAAATATGAAGAAGAATTTATTTTATTTGTTCGCATTGATTTGCTCAATGAGTTTGTTTACGGCTTGTAGCAATGATGATGATCCTGATTACACTCAGGTGATTGAGAATGAAATTGCTGGTGAATACAAAGGTGCACTGGATATCAGTCTTGATGGTATTCCCGTAGCGAAAGATTTGCCGAAAAATGTTACGATTGCCAAAGTGAATGGTAATACAATCAGTTTGGAATTGAAAGATTTTAATTTCAGTGGATTGAATCTTGGTACTATAAAATTGGAGAAATGTGTTTTGACTGAGTCGAATGGTACTTATATTTTTACCGGAAACCAGAAGTTGGATTTGACGGCTAGTAGTATTGGGGTATGCGATGTAACTGTGACAGGAACAACGCTTCAAAATGAAACTACCGTAAATTTGGATATTGCTGTTCCGACATTAGGACAGACAGTAAAGGTGCTTTATAAGGGTAGTAAACTGAAAGGTAATGAAAGTGGCGAGGCAAAGATTACTTCTTTTATTTTCGATAGAAATGTGGCTGAAGTAGATTCATTAGTTCTTAGCACGAAGATTGACGAGGTTGCCAAGACAATTTCTATTGTAGTGGTTGATACAGCAAAGAATGAATATTTGACAGCTCTTGTGCCGACTATTGAGGTGTCTAATGGTGCTACGTTGGTTCCAGGTAGCAAGGTTGCTCAGGATTTTTCTAATGGAAATCAGGTAAGTTATACTGTGGTTGCTGAGGATGGAACGGTGGCTACTTATGTTGCTTCTGTATCTTCAAAATTATTTGTTGCGGATTTTGAAGAATGGATTGCTGGTGTAGAAGGACAAAAGCCGGAAATGACATTCTATGAACCGACGGGATGGTCTTCAAGTAATACGGGAGCTCATTTCTTGAAAGCATTTGGTTTAGCCGAGAGCTATGTAGTAATGTCTACTGAGGATGCGCATTCTGGGGAAAAGGCTGCTTTGATTCAGTCTATTGATACTAAAGGACAGGATTTGTGGCTTGCTAAGGCTCCGAAAGTAACAACTGGTACTTTGTTTTTAGGTAAGTTCATCACAGATGCTTCAAGTACGTTGAATAGTACGAAATTTGGAGTCCCTTATTCTAATAAACCTGTAGCTTTAAAGGGGTGGTACAAATATACACCAGGTGAGATATATTATTTGGTAACAAAAGAACCGTATGATCAAAACTGCCATAAAGAATTTGTTGTTGATGAAAATAAAACGGATGAATTTGCCATCAGTGTGGTGTTATACGAAACGGAACAATATGATTTGGAGGGATGGACAGACTGTTTGACTGGTGTCGCTAACGCAGAAAATAATATTTATACTTCAAGTCGCATTGCTGCTATTGCTCAATTGACAGGTGGAATTCAGGCTGATTGGAAGAATTTTGAGCTTCCTCTGGAATGGAAAAAAGAGTTTGATGCCAATAAGAAGTATCGAATGACGATAGCTTGTTCTTCCAGCAAGGATGGTGATAAATTTTGGGGTGCTCCGGGAAGTACGTTGATTGTGGATGAATTTGAATTGGTTGTGGAATAAGTAAGACAAACAAATAAAAAAATGGCAGGAGGTACTTGTGTATTTCCTGCCGTTTTTATTTGTTCTTAACGTATGTGAAGAGTTAGAATTGGAAAATATTCTAAACAGATAAGCAAAATATTTATAGGCTAATTCTTCTTTATAAGTTTTTCCTTACTTGAGATGTATTGACTATAACGGGAGAGCTTCACTTTATGTTATCTTTTGTAGAGTTCAGTCTCTTTTTCTCATTATGAGGAATTTAGACTTCTTTGTCCAAACTAAAATGAATATCCGAATCCTATATTCAGATAGATAGGATACATGGCAAAGCTGATTGTATTGAAGTCTTTTTTAAAGATATCATTTAATCCCCATGTTAAGTCGGCATAGACATTCAGATGCTTGAAAGCTTTCCATTCGCCACCGAATTGTATACCCCATTGGAATTTGCGCAAATCATCAGAGAAGTCATATGTAGCAATACTTTCATCCGTAAAGTCTACGCGTGAGCCTGTTTGGTCCGGAGTGCGGAGGTGCCCCTCATATACATGACCGGAAAAATCTCCTTCAAGTAAATAGGAGAAATAAGGACCAGCTACAAGTTTCCAGCGTTTGCTTATTTTGTAGTTAGCAAGAACGGGAACAGTAAGATAGGAGTTTTTTACTTTAGTCTTTACACCTCCCGTCCATAAACCTTCTAATTCACCACCGTTAGTATTGATAATTTTCATACCATAATTCTTAACGGTGGCTTCAGTAGTCATATTTTTAGTTTCAAGGCGCAAGCCTAAAGTCAAGCCCCATATTTTTTTTTCATCCAGCCATTTGGTAGCATTACCTTCAATAGAGATTGCCATACTGGGAACATAACTGTCTATCTTGCGTATTTCTTCGGGCAAAGGTAGGGGAGCGGTTCCTCCGATGCTGAATCCTGCCTTTAATGAATATTCCCAACCACGAAGATAAGACTGGCCGAGAATGTGGGTTCTATCTTCCTGAGCTTTTATTGACGTAGCTCCAACTACTGTTAACAGTAATGTGGCAATAATAATATTATATTTCTTCATGATTATCTTTTTTAGTTCTCTTCGCAAATAAGTTCTACTTCATCAATATATAGCGTGCTGCCTACGGCACCTCTGAAATAAGCGCCGTCTACACTTGAAGAGAATACAATGCCAAGTTTATATTTACCTTTCTGAAGTTCCGTTTCATTAATCTCTTTACCATTCTGAGCTTTAAAAGGGAGATTGAACGGTTTCCATTGATCAGTTTCCAATGCTTCTTCTGCACTAATTCTGGCTAAAGATACTACTTTATCCGAAGTAAGAGAATTAGTTCCATCCAACATAAATGAGTTTTCTTCGGCTTCATACATGACAGCATAGATATCAAATCGATCTTTCTTTCCAGTTTGAGGTTCTCCGCTCTCAGTATAAACCGGTCCTGCTTTAAATTTATAGTATCCTTTCAAAGCTTTCGGTCGTTTGTAGAACTGGAAACCAAAAGTTGTTGCTTTAGGAGCATTTTTAAGTGCATTGGCAAGATCAAAAGCTCCGATAAATAAGTTGCCGGCAGCAATATACATCTTTACCATGGCACCGAAACTTCCGGTATCTTTAGTTTCCAACTTGGCACATTTACCTATATGTCCTCCTGCGACTTGTACGGTAGGATAGTCTGTAGGAAGTTTAGACATACCGGTCAACTTATAGCCGGGATTACCACTGGACCACTGCAATACTTTTGAAATCCCTTGTGAAGTATTAGGCTCAAATTCGTAAAAGATGTGATAAGGAGTATTTTGGGCAACTAATAACTCCTCGAAATGATAGGAAGTCGGTAATTCTGTTGGTTGGACGTTTATTTCATAAACAGGTTTCCAAACATTATCTTCGGAAGTCACCGTAAATGACCGCGAATGATCTCCTTCGCTAAAGTTGTATATGTTTCCTATATCACCATCTCTGCGATCATTGGGCTTGATGGATGCACCTTCCGGCAAGGTGAAGTTTAGTTGTTGTTTTGCAAGGTTTGCACCTTTATGTACATATACATCGACTATTTTTTCATTCGCATTAATATTGGCCAGCTGCACATCTGCACCCGTACAACCATCAATGGCCGCTTCAGAATTAAGCGCTTCGTCTTGTATACAAGAAGATATGGCAA
>PPYF01208839.1_pt1 | contig 17148 bp, 9 predicted proteins | sample 1559871 | NCBI WGS metagenome assembly PPYF01 (sample SAMN08240021, study PRJNA423297) | Human gut metagenome, whole genome shotgun sequencing project.
TTATCTGTTCTAACATTGGACTGGCAGGTACGGAAGTACAGTTGGTAAATGCAATGAGCAGGGAATATGTATTGAAACAATAGCATGTACAAGAATTCGGATCAGCGAAATAAAATATTTTACAGTGGAGCGTGTAAAATCTGGAAAGATAGAGATTTATAATAAAGGAAAGTATAGAAGGATTTTTTGCCGAAGGTATTGCAAAGGAAACTTCTTTCCTATTGCCATAATAACCAAATAGCAGAAGGTTGGATATTTGTCACGAAAAATGGGAAGTTAAAAGACAGAAGTAATATTTGGAGAGAAATGAAACGATTAAAAGAAAAGGCAGAAGTAGCAGAATCAAAAATATTCCCGCATAATTTTCGACATCTATTTGCAAGGATTTATTATAAAGTGACAAAAGATATTACAGGTCTTGCGGATTTACTTGGACATAGCAGTATCAATGTAACGAGAATATATACAGCAATTACAGAAACAGTGTTCCAAAAGAAGCTGGATAAGATTGTCGAACAGGAAATATTAGAATGTACAACATAATATCTGTTATGTTGTTTATGGACAGATTAATTTTCGTACGATATAATATTAAATAACACCATGTTATCTGTTATGCTGTTCATATTACATAGTTCCTTTCTGATTTTTTTGTAGCTGTGTCCTATTTAAGTACCGCTCCTTGTAAATCGGCTATAATCTTTATTATTTTTATTGTTTAAAGTTCTCTTTTAGAGGAAATGAATGACTTGCAGAAATAGGGTAGAACAGGTTAATAGAGGCACTGTACAACATAACAGATATTATGTTGTATTGATTTGGCAATGGATAAGGAGTAACGATGGCATATACTGTAAGAAAATTCTTACAAATACAAAGGATTATGCGAGCGAGATCTAAATTAACATGGAGGTACAAACACGAATGGGATACACAGTAAAAGACTTTATCGACTCGAACAAATTCCCAGGAATGAAATTAATTAGTGACAATTCAGGAATCAATAGAGAAATAAAAGGGGCTCGGATTATTGCAGCGCCGGATATGGAAAAATTTCTGGTGGGGGGTGAACTCCTTCTGACATCTCTGATGATTTATGAAAAGCTGGATGAGCGTATGATGCTAAGTCATTTGGAAGAATTAAATAAAAAACAGGTAAGCGGGTTTATTGTGAAAAGAATTCAAAATACAGCACATCAAAATGAGCTGTTTGAAACTTTATTGCTTTTTTGCAATGAACATAGTATTTCGGTTTTAGAGATTCCACAGGATTTTAACTATTGGCCGATTATTAAATATTTGCTGCCGCAGGTATTAAATATAGAAATTGCAAAAGCAGTCTACTCTAAAATGACACGTGATGAATTTAATCGCCTTTTTCCAGAAGGAATTAGTGAGTACAGATCATTAGAGAATCTGTTTGACAGAGCAGGGAGGATACTTGGGAATCCAATAGCTTTGTATGATGAAGATTTCCACTACATGTATTCAGGCACATCAGAAGAAAGTGATTTAATAATCGCAGATGGTTATGAAAAGTATGTTCCCAACATTATTTCGAGATATGAATATATGCGGCAAAAGAGAAAAAATATTGAGTATATTAGAAAAATCAACATTTTAAACCAGTGCACGTTTTATTTGGTGGTTTCGGAAGTGAGTGGACCATTAAGAGAACTGGATTTTATAACATTAGATAGTTTAATGCCGCTTTTATTATATGTTCTGACTCAAATTGTAACTGATAAAAATATGGAGAAAAAATATCATAGAGATTTGGAGTACAGATTGTTAAATGGATCCTTGTCTGAAGCGGAAGAAGAAGATGTTGCAAGCTTGCTTAAACTTGGTGTGACTGAAGATTATAGAGTTGTCACCTGTTATTTGAAAACTGAAAAGTATAAAGATAATTTTACTGTTTTTCAAAGAAAAAAGATGGAGGTTATAGAAAAAGCAATTTTAGATTTCGTACCGAGAGAGTATATTTATTGTAACACGAACCAGGTTACATATATTCATAAAGAAAACAGGACAGAAGGAAAACAGGATTTAAGAAAAAAACTGGAAGAGTTCCAAAGAATGATACAAGAGCAATTGAAAGAAGAAAAATCGAAATACGAATTTCTGATTGGGGTAGGAAATAAGGTTAAGGGTTACCATAATCTGAAAGAATCTTTCGCAGACTCAAAAATTGCAATAGAGTATATTGATGTCATTAGAAAAATAGTAGGAGATACAAATAAAACAGTAGTGGATTGTTCGAGATTAGGGTTTTTTCACATTTTTGTAAATATTAAGGATAAAAAGCAATTAAGAACATATATACCAGATACAGTGCATGAAATTCATCAGTATGATATTCAGAAAAATGGAGAACTGATTGATACGCTGGAATGCTATCTGAATAATAAACAGAGTATTCGAAAAGCTTCTGAACTAATGGGCGTGCATGCCCGGACAGTTTCGTATCGTTTGCAAAAAATAGTAAAACTAACGGGGATGGACTTCGATAACATAGCTGAGATGCTAGCTGTCCGAAATGGAATTATTATATTAAAAATATTTGAATTGTTATAAAAGATAACGAATCACATGGTTAGTGTGGTTCGTTTTTTTGTCAATTTATCGCAAATGGAGCACTTCGAACAAAAAAACGTTAAAAAATTTTCGTCCGTTGCGCATTATATTTATAAATTTAATAGCGTATAATACCGAAACTGATAAGAAAGATTATCAGCGAAAAACATTGAAGATATCAATTCTTGATATTTTTTTTGATATAAACTAAGACTTCGCAGGGTTTAGATTAGAGGGATAACGATGCAACTGAAAAATTCGACGGATTACGCAATTAGAATCGTATGTTACTTAGCAGCACAGGAACGGATGGTATCTACATCGGAATTGTCACGGAAGCTAAATGTTTCTGCTAATTATGTTCCTAAAATAGCAAAAAAACTGAAAGATGCAAAAATAGTCACTGCCTGTGAAGGTACAAATGGCGGCTATATGCTGGCAAAACAACCGGAGAACATTTCTTTGATGGAAATTATATCGTGTGTAGAGGAAACAATGGCAATTAATCGTTGTTTGGAAGAAGATCGTTTTTGTTCCAGAAATTTAGAAGATACCTGCAAGATACATAAAATCTTGTTGAGTTTGCAGAATACATACAATAATAAATTAGAGAGCGTAAAGGTTTCAGACGTTATCCGCCCTGGAGAAGATGAATATTTTGGACGATTTTATGTTGTGTTAAAGCTGAACTTAAAGGAAAAAAGCTACGAGTGTGTGTACTCGCATATCCGTGAAGTGTATGAGAGAGTAAAAAATACAGAAAGCTATGAAGAGTTCATAAGCCAGTATGTAGAAAGATATGTGTATGCTTCTGACAAAAAAATGGTTTATGACTTCTTGTCAAGTGAAGGATTAGAAGAAAGATTAGTTGATGGATGTATGGAAAAGGATCTTCCGTATCGCAGAATTACGGGAAAAGATAAGAATGCATATATTTGGATGGAAGCAAAAAAATATATAGATGCAAATGAGAATACTGCAATTATTACCTTACATAATGAGAAGATTATCCAGAACACAGTTATAAAGATGGAACGGGAACTCATAAAAAAAGAACAGGATATGGCAAAGCAGTATTGGGATATGGTATCACTTTTAACTACTGTATTGAATCATAATCATTTAGTTGAAGTAGGGTATCAAGATGATATCAGTTTCTATACGAAACAGATATATCTTCAATTACAGAAAAAATATCCGGAATATGGAATTACAGATGAAGAAATTACGTCTGTAGCTCATCTAGCACCGATTCATGATATTGGAAATATAAAAGTACCAATTGAAATTTTAAATAAAAATGGAAAATTGACGGATGAAGAAATGAATGTAGTAAAGCAACATCCATTAGTAGGTGCAGCGATGACCCAGAGATTCCCAGAGGGGATAACAACGGAAAAGCTGAACAAATATAGCTATGAAATATGCAGACATCACCATGAAAGATATGATGGATCAGGATATCCAGACGGTTTAAAAGGAAATGCAATTCCAATGTGTGCACAGGTTGTTGGGATTGTTGATGCTTACGATGCATTGATCAATGATCGGCCATACAAAAGAAAGTATGAACCTGAAGAAGCAATACGGATGATTTCAAATGGTGAATGCGGAGCATTTTCTAAAAAACTGATCCAGTGCTTGACGGCGGCAGCAAAGCAGCCAGAGTGGTTAAAAGTAACAAAAAGTCAAGCACGACAGAAGATTTGAGGCGATTTTATGAACAAGAAATTGAGTGTTTTAAGACGAATTACAGCAGTTGTTCTGTGTGTTACATTATTATCTTCGCAAGTCGTAGTTGCGAATGCTGAAGATTCAGAAAGAATGAATGTGCAGACCAATAGTGAAATTACAGATATATCGGAACAGGATGGTTTCAGCAGTGATACATCTGAAATATCTGATATCACGGAAAGTGATATTCCTGATTCTTTTGAAGGAGAATCAGAGCCAAATACAGATATTAGTTCTGAAGTAACAGAGGAATTTGGTGATTCTGAAGATCAAGGATTTACAGATGGAGAAGAAACAATTATCGAGGATGAAAACACCTCAGATACTTTGGAAGAAGCAAATCCAGATTATGAAGATGGAAAAATATGTATCTACAATTACCAGCAACTTCTGCAAATCGGTACAGGAACACAGATGTTTTCCGGAGACAAAGATGGAAATGTTGGTGAAGGGGATAAGGTTCTTGCAGATGGTGCAGAACTTACCTATGCATCAGACGCTTCCTATTGTTTGATGAATGATATTCCAATAGATAATGAAAATGTCTGGAACTTCCCATCAGATTTTACAGGTAGCATCACTTCATCATCAGAGCGCACGGGCAACACAGTATATGATTCAGTGACTGATACGATTTATGTGTATAACCGATACCAGCTTGAATTGATGAAAGGGGAATCTTCAGATAGCGAACCTGTAATGAGCGAGGATTATATTGCTGAAAAAGTTGGAATGGGACAGGTTTTTACACTGGAAGATGGTTCCTATCTTACTTACAGCAAAACACATAATTATGTGCTTGCTTCTTCATTTACAACAGAAACACCGGAGCTTCTTGCAAATAAGGCTGGGACAGAGGAGACAACTCAGGATATTACTAGCGCATATCCGTCCGACTATGAAGGAAGAAATTATTTCGGTCAGGTGGTAAAAAAGATTGGTGATAAAAATTATATTCTGATTGGAAATGAAACACAGCTTCGGGCAATCGGAACAGATACGGATGTGACAGAGCCAATCTGGCGAGTGTATGAAACAAGAGAGAAAAAGTCGGGATTGTTAGGAGGATATACAGACTGGAAACCGGCAGCGGATACAGCAGAATACAAGACAGAACTGTATTATCCGGGTGATGCGGATATTGTAAAGTTTAATGACACATATAATTGGTCTGGAAAAGAATTGTATGGAAATAAAAAAGGTGACCATAAGCTGGGAGATACAGATGAGCAGGATGGTGGGGCTTTGTTAGGAACGGGTGCCACAAAACGATATCACTATGTGAGCAGTACGATTCAGGAGTCAGCTGATATGACAGTAACTGCAACAGAAAGTACTGCCAGTGCTTCCGAAGCTGCATCTGTTGAAGCCGATGCAGCTGTAAAAGACAGCAATTCGATTGATATGACTCTGCCAGACAGCGAGGAAGCAGCTGAGACAGGAAGTAATGATGAAACCTTTACAAGTGGTGAGGATGAAAGTAATTTTTCAGATGATGCGAATCTGGAAAGTATTACGGTTGATGAGAACAAAACTTACGTCCTTACCTATGATACATCCAAAAGTAGCAATACCAATATTGCAGGCACCGGGTATAAATATAGCAAGGATGCGAATTACATCATCTTTCGTGATATTGAGCTTTCCAAAGAGGGGACCAATTCTAATGGAGAAGATGATGATTGGGATCCTATTGACAATTATCAGGGAAACATGGAAGGCCGAAAGGGAATGGTTGAAGGTCAGAGTATAACCATCAGCCATATCAATATTTCACAGGCGACTTCCGTTGATCAGGACAAGCAGGCAGAATATGGTATTGGATTTTTCAGAAATCTGACAACGCCATATTCTACATCCCTTACAATATCCCAAAATCCAATCACTGTGAAAAATATTACCCTTTCTGATGTGACGGTTTCTACTACTACAACAAAAGTTAAACAGAATATCAGTTTGATTGGAGGTGTGCTGAAGCTCCTGCTTGGAAATTTAAGTGGACTGAAACCGGATCCGCAATCTCTGGCAACAGGTGGCTTTGCTGGCGTTGTAAAAGGAAATATCCAGATTGAAAACTGCAATGTGGAAAATTTACATGGAGTTTCCAATGCAAATGACCGAACCGGTGGTTTCGCAGGTTATGTCAGTGGTATGACACAGTACGACCTCATATCAAATGGATTAGGAGGCCTGGTTACTACTTTAACCAAAATTCTGAATCTGATTCCTCTGCTTGGAGCCGGTGATTTGCTGACTCTCCTTTTAAATGGAGGATTACTCAGTGTAAAAAATCTTATTCCGATAGGCTATGTCAATCCAAGTATCCAGAATTGTTCTGTAAGCGGTGACACTTCTGTTACAGGTCAGAAGAGTACCGGTGGATTCGCCGGGGAAGCCATCGGTGCAGTGATGAAAAACTGTTCTGTAGGTGGAAGTACCACAGTGTCCGGAAATGACTGTTCTGGTGGATTTGTGGGACGTTCTGCGAATGCAGTCGTGGTAGGTGCATTAAGCAGCCTTGGTATTGAACTTATGGGAAATTTCCCGGTCAATACAGTTATGCTGAACTGTAGAATCGACGGAGCGGTAAACGTATCTGCACAGGGAACCTCATCTAAAGAAAGTGGTTATGCAGGCGGATTTATAGGAGAAATGCGAAATAGTTATGCGGTGGACTGCAGTATTTCCTCTCTTGGCGCTGTATCTGGAAAAGATTATACCGGAGGATTTGCCGGTATAGCAACTCTTGGTGATGTAGCGGATATTGATGAAAGCCAGGGACTTCTGGTAATTGTAAAGGATCTTCTTACAGGGTTGTTAAATGGTAAATTAACCAACATGGATCTTCTGAACCTGGTGGGACTTCGACCTTCTGTTATAAGCGGATGCACCATTGCAGGAGATAGCATTTCTGTAACAGCAAACGGTAAAAATGCCGGTGGACTTGTAGGATATGCAGGGGCTGTCCAGATTTCCAATACTTTAGAACTTACAGACGATTCAAAGTCAACTACAAAAGCCATCCAGCGAATGCTTAATAAGACTGGCGTTACCTATGAATTTGCAGACCGTGTGAATCAGATCAATGCAGTTTCCTCTATGAAGGTTTCAGCAACAGAGAATGCAGGAGGAATCTTAGGCTATGCGAAAATGACCAGTGTCGGTGATGTCCTTGGTGGAACAGTTACAGCAGCGGATTACATGCGTTTTGAATGTAAAGACTGTTCCGTAAATGGAGGCTCTTCCGGTCTTACTGTTACTGCGTCAGATAAGGAGAATGGTTGTGCCGGAGGTACTATCGGTTATGGAACAGGTGGAGAAGTAAGGAGAACATCCGTCACAAATCTGAATTCCGTAACGGCGGGAAAGTGTGCAGGCGGTTTTGCAGGATATTTCGGAAGCGGTACCCTTGCCAATGTTGGCGGTATTAAGCTTCTTGGATTACCGCTACTAAAAATTGACAGCCTCCTTTCTGTAGGCCAGATGATTGAGACATTTACAGTTGACAGTACTGTTACAGGTGTTTCGTCAGGCTATAGTGTGTCTACTGAAAATGAGCAAGGTTATAGCGGTGGCTTTATTGGAGAATGCATCAGTGGAAGAGCAAGGAACACACAGATCAGCAACCTGAAAACGGTTACTGCATCTGCAGCATCCGGAAAAGCCGGGGGCTTTGCAGGTTTTGCCAAAGCTGGAGATGCATTGGCAAGTGCAGGAGATTCTGTCACATCTTCCGGATTACCAGCAGGAATCCAACTGGAGAATCTTCTTGGAGTGGTCAGCGCCCTGAGACCGGAGTTCAATAATACGTCTATTGCCTATGTTTCGAATGGTTCTGATCCTCAGGTATCCGCTGATATGGCGGGCGGTTTTGTGGGTGACGGACAGGCAGTAGATATCAACTATGGAAACAACAATTCCGGATTCAAAGCAGACACGAATAGTGAGGATGGAACAACCAAAGGCGAGACTGTTGCGATTGCAACAACAAATATTACTGGACTCTCTTATATAAAGGGAACCAGCTATGCCGGTGGTTTTGCAGGAAGGCTGATGCCTGGTGATGTGGCACAGACAGGTTCTGTTAAGTTACTGGGCCTCTTGAATGTAAATCAACTTCTCAGTGTCATGGATGTGGCTTATCCGAGAATTTCCGATTCTTCTATTGAGGGAAACAACTTAGTTGTAACAGCATCCGGAAAGAATGATGATGTGGCGCTTGGAGACGCTGGAGGATATATCGGTAATGGAAAAGCAGTCATGGTGAAGAACTCTGATGTGACCAATGTAAAAGAAGTCACAGCACCGTATCATGCCGGTGGCTATATCGGAATCATGCGTTCCGGAAGTGCAGCGGAGGCAGGAGATGCAACAGGGGATCTTTTGAACAGTGTTCTTGGTAAGATTCTGAATCTGAAAGAGTTGGCGAGTGTCTTGCAGGCTACATCCAGCAAAATTACAAATTGCAAAGTTGCTGGTACAGCAGATGGATTGACTGTTACAGCTGACAGAGGATTTGAAAACGCAGAAGGCTATGCAGGTGGTTTCGTTGGAGAGATGCAAAGCGGTCATGTAGATAATTCAGCAAATGCTGTTGATTCCGGAAAAGGAACGGCAGTAGAAAATCTTTTAAAAGTAGAAGGCCTTCGTTATGCTGGAGGGTTCGGAGGTCTGGTAAAAGCTGGAGCAGTTGCAGAGATTGGAGCTAAATCATCAATTCTTACAAAACTGGTTGATCTGACAGGATTACTATCCCTGGTCAATGCTTTTGTTCCGGTGATCAGTAATGCCAGTGTTAATTCTGTAGAAAAAGGGTTTACCGTTACCGTTACAGGTACTCTTGAAAAAGATAGCACCAACGATGCGGATGCCGGAAGTGCCGGAGGCTTTATCGGATGCGGAACTGGTGTACAGATCAGCAATTCCGATGTAAATAAATTGCAGCATACAGGTGTCAGTGAGCCAAAGAATCTGCAGCAGGAAGATGGTAGCAGTTATTACGGAAGCGACAGTGCATATGCGGTAAGTGGTTATCGTTATGCCGGCGGCTATATTGGGAAAGCTGCTATGGGAAGTACGGCGGCTATCGGAGGTGCAAGCGTTCTGGATCATGTACTTTCTGCTACAAATCTGTTATCAGCATTGACCGTAGTTGCATCTATTATAGACAGTTCAGATGTTTACGGAGCGATAGGCGGATTTAATGTTCTTGCAACAGATGGAGACGGTGATACCGGAAAAGCCGGTGGATATGCAGGAGAACTTCTTGGAGTTCAGATTCAGAATAGTAATTCTTATAATTTTGCACATATCATAGGGCGTGAAAGTGCCGGTGGATATGTTGGAACCATGGAGCCGGGGAGTGCGGCAGATGTGGTAAATGGATTAAGTGCTCTTGGAGGACTGATCAAGGCAGATAATCTTCTTGGCGTTTTACAGACATTTGTTCCTGTGATCAAAAACAGCGAAACAACCTGTGTACCTTGTGGAGGTGCTGTGAGGGCTCAGGCTGAAAGTGATGACAGCATTTACCGTGGACTTGCAGGAGGATATGCAGGTTACAACTATGGCGGTCAGATCTGGGGAAACAATACGGATAACTGGAAAGGTGCTGCATATACAGGAACCGTAAGAGAATGTGCGGCCTATCGTATCCGTTCCGTATATGGAACGGAATATGCCGGAGGTTATACAGGACTGATGCGGTGTGCGAATGTTGCAGATACAGGAAGTCTGAAGGTTTTATTTGGTCTTATCAAACTAGATAATCCGCTGACGCTTCTTCAGGCAGTGTATCCGACAGAAAAGAATACAGCTGTTTATGGACCGCTTCGTGGACTGGATACGGATACCTGGAACAAATGGGTTGGCGCTGTCGGTTCTTATGGAAGTTACGGTAATAAATTACAGGCACTTGGTGAAGTCAATGATCAAGAACAGTTAAATGAGATCATTTCTCAGTATGCATATGGATACGCAGTCACAGCAGGAAGGAGCATTCTGGCAAATAAAGCAACACAAGGAGGTTCTGCCGGAGGTTATGTTGGTCGGATGGAAGGCGGTACCGTAACAAATGGAACTGCAACAGATCTTCAGTCAGCAGAGGCTTATAGATGCAGTGGTGGATTCGCTGGTGAGATGCTTACAGGTTCTGTGGCAAACACAGGTGACGTTTCACTGGCAGGCCTTAAGATTATAGGTGCAGACAGTCTGGCAGCATTAAAAACTTTTGTGCCGGTTGTGAAACAGTCCCATGTGGAAGGATATCGTTCCGGTGCAAGGATCAGAGCAACTGGTATTGCAGACAAAGACCCGGCAGGATTTGCCGGAGGTTATGTGGGAAGGATGATCGGTGGACAAATCTGGGGAGATGGAACCAACTCCTGCAGTATCACAAATTTAAGGCGTGTAGATGGAACTTCCTATGTAGGCGGTTTTGCTGGAAAAGTAGATCCAGGTAGTGTGGCAGCTATTGATACAGCTACAAAGCAGGGACTTTTGAATAAGCTTCTGGATGTTCTTAGGGTAAATGCTCCGGCAGAGCTGATTAAGGTTCTAAATGCTACTGTTTCCACCATCCGCTGTGCATCTGTGTCAGCCTGGGATGACTGGGGCGTGATCGTAAACGGAACCTATCAAAATGGCAGCAATACCGGGTACGCAAAAGCAGCAGGAGGATTTGCAGGAAGTCTCTGCGGAGCGATCCTTGGCGAGAAAGATAATCCAGGAAGCGAAATCCGTGCAGACAAGATCCGTTCTGTAGTAGCCGGTGAATATGCGGGTGGATGCTTCGGTATTGCGGATGTTTCCGGTGCTGCAAATATTAGTGCAGGTAATGAGACCTCGGTATTACAGTATCTTTTAAAACTTGGAAGAACCGATGTGCTGGATGCGTTCCGAAGCTATGTATATTATGGAAATGTCACAGGCAGTCCCGATGCAGGGCTTGGCGTCAGTGCTAACACAGCAACAGATGCAGGACAGAATAATCAGGTTACATACAGCGGAACAGCTGGCGGATTTGGTGGTTCCCTGTTAAATGGATCTGTCAAAAACAGCAGCGTAACAGGATTAAATTATGTAACAGGCCTGAACAGCGTAGGTGGCTTTGTAGGATACTCCGGAAAAAGCGGAGTTGTAAAAATGGAGAAGCTGGATGTGCTGGGAGATAAATTTGGACAGCTTCTGGGCGGTGCCCTCGGCGTTCTGGATATGTTTGGTTCCCACATAGATGACAGTAGCGTGACAGGAGTGCCTGGAGGTTATACCGTTCAGAGTAAAGGCGGAGATGAGCAGGTTGCGGGAGGATTTATCGGCTACGCAAATCTTGCCAGAATGTCAGGATGCAATGCAGGAGATGCTCAAAATCAGGAAAACAGCCTGAAACTGGTAGAATCCGGTGGAACAGCCGGAGGCTTTGCCGGAAGAACAAGCTTTGCCTATCTTGCAGATGTAAAACTGGATTCCACAGTGGTGGATGCATTATTCGTAGTTCTTGATCAGCTTGTAAGGGCATTGTATTTGGATAAGATCCAGGATTCCGACTTGTTGCATATTAATCTTGGAATTGTGAAGGTTGATGCGCTGTATGAAGGAAATCTTCTCCATGTGAATCTTCTGGGACTGGATATTTCCGTAGGGTTGTCTAAAATGTCGGCAGATAATGACCAGCAGACTGATTTTGCAATCATTAAGATTGGAGATTCTTCTATCAAGCTTCCATGTGATAAGAATGGAATCATAACGAAAGATAATGATGTAAAGTCCAATATCAGTGTCAATCTGATTAAGGCAAACAGGACAAAAATTACAGACAGCAATGTATATGGAATCAGTGCGGGATACGATGTCTATGCCGGCGGTGCCGGAAATGAAGCAGATGGTACTGCAACAGATGGACGAAGCGGAGGTTTTGTTGGCTACAACGACGAAGGTCTGCTGAAAAATAACAACATGTATTACTGCGATGTGGTCCGTGGAACATCTAAGCTGGTGGGTCCATTCAGCGGAAAAAGTGATCTGAACTCTGTATATGACTTTAATACAAAAGCAGGTGTAGAAGGTGAGAATAACAATTATCGTATCTACCGAAAACCGGCGATTAGTTTTGATGAGATCAAAAAGAATTCGAAACTTCTGACAGATACGTTCAGTCAGGAAAATGGATGGAGCATCTTCTCAGTAAAACATGTAGTGCAGGTAGATGAGTATAACACCTTGCAGAATGCAGTTATGGCAACAAAAGATTCTTCTGAAACAGCAGATCTGAATGCTTATGTATCAGATGCGAAAGCGGTTTTGATGTCAGATGCCAAAACTACTGTAAATACAGGGGATAGCACGTCACCGGAACCATCTGATACACAGGATCCATGTGATGAATTTGTAAATCTGACCATTAATAAGGTATGGAAAGATTTCCGGAATATGGACAACATCAGACCAGACACTATTAAGGTTACAATTTCCAGAAGCTGGACGGATGCGGAAGGAACAAAACATACAGAAGTTGTGCCGGGATATGAAAACTATGAAATAAAAGGTGATATCTCAAAATCTACATGGCAGAAAGTGGTTGAAACTCTTCCAGCCTACATAAAAGATGATGCTGAAAAACCGCATTATTATGAATATTCTGTTACGGAAACGGAAATAAAAGGATATACAACTACAATCGAAACTTCTAAAGATGGATTTACCTTCACGATTATCAACCGACATTTTGCATTGCTTCCGGATACCGGCGGCGAGGGTATTATGATGTTTATCATAGCAGGTGGTTTGTTGTTAGCATTCCTGCTTTATACCGGACGTAGAAAGAAAAGGAAACAGACGATGTAGGAAAGAGGGAGTAGGGGCATGAGAGAGAGATGGCTGCGTAGGGAACTTCCACCGTAAAGGCTAAGGAATCCCCAGCAAACCAATAAAAAATCAAAAGAAAGTGAGAAGAGGAACATGAAGAAATTAGTATCAAGATTTATGGCAGTTCTGATGGCAATGGTCATGATACTGTCCATGAGCATGACTGCATTTGCAGCAGATGCTCCAAAAGGAACCCTGACAGTCAACAATACAGTAGCAGGAAAGACTCTGGATCTGTATCAGATTTTTACCGCAACAAAAAGTGGCGATAATGTAGCTTATACACTGAACAGTGCATATGAAGGATTTTTTAAAAATAATACTAGAATATCAGGATCTGAAAGTTTAACAGGTGAAGCTTTAAGTGAAGCGGCATATAACTATGTTAAAGATCAGGTCGGAAAAGATGGAAGGAATGGCGCAGCGTTTGCAAAAGATATCTTGGGCTGGATTCTTGAGAATAAAACTACTGTAGATGCTACTCATACAACTGCACCTACAACCGCTGGTAATACGGTAATTAATAACCTGGATTATGGATACTATGTAGTTTATCCATTAGGTGCAACAGATACATCTACAGCACCTGGAAATGAGACAGTAAAATCCGTAGCATCTTTAGTCAGTGTTACAGACACTACAGTTTCAATTAACATGAAGAGCAATTACCCCACAGTAGTAAAAAAAGTAAATGACAAAAATGCAGATGATGTCAACATTGGTGATGAAGTGACTTACACACTGACATCTAAAGTACCGGATATGACTGGATATACTTCTTATGTATTTAACTTCAAGGATACATTATCCACAGGACTTACTTTTAAAGGAATTACTTCTGTGACAGTTGGATCAGGTGAAAATGTGCAGAATGTTACTGCAGGTACTGGCGATAATACTTATACATTAACACAGAACGGACAGGACATTACAATTACAATGAACAATTTCCTTGCTTCTAATAAAGACAAAGTAGGTCAGGCAATCACAGTAACTTATACAGCAACCTTAAATAAAGATGCCGTAACTGGATTTGATCCTAACACCAACAAGGCTACTGTTGAATACAGCAATAAGCCAGGAACAGGTGAAAAAGGTGAATCTGAACCAAGCAAAGTAGATGTACATACTTTTGATTTCACAATCTTCAAATATTATTTAAAAGATGCGACTAAGACTGGACTTGCAAATGCAGAATTTGAGCTTTACAAGGCAAACACTACAGGTGATGCAGCAGATACAAATGCTAAGATTAATATTGTAGACGAAGGAGAAGGTGTATACCGTCAGGCAACAGCTGATGAAGCTAAAGCAATAGACTTTACTTCTGCAAAAATCGTATCTGATACTGACGGAAAAGTACTTGTAAAAGGTCTTGATGCCGGAATTTACTACTTAAGAGAGACAAAAGCTCCAGAAGGATACAATAAGCTTCTCAGCGACATCAAGGTTGAGATCATTGCAACTTATGGCGAAGATGGAAAACTTGCAAGCTATAAAGTAGATTACACATACAATGGAAAGACTACAAATGGTACTGCAATCACAGACAAAGATAACCATCCAGAAGTAGCTGTAGAAAACAAGACAGGTGTACAGCTTCCATCTACTGGTAGCAAGGGAGCACTCATGGTAACACTGGCTGGTATCGTTCTTTTCGGTGCATTAACAGCAAGCAAAGCTTTTGGCAAAAAGAAAGCAAAAAACTAAGGCATTCTGAAGTTTAAGAATGGATAAAAAGACAGTTCATCTTCCCGGTATCGTACCGGGAGGATGTCTGCTTTTTCTGAAATGTCCAGTGTGGACTGGGTATTTCAGAAGAAACAGACGAAAAGGTGAAAGGTATTATGAAGAAAGTAGTGAAAATACTAAGAGGAATCGGATATCTGGCGGCATTTTCTTTAATCCTGTATCCGGTAGTGAGTAATTACATTAATCAGATGAACAGCACAACCATTGCTACAGATTATGAACAGGAAGTTTCGCATTTGTCGGAAGAACAGGAAAATGCCATGATCGAGCAGGCACAGGAATACAATGAAAGCCTGATTGGAATTGGTTCCATAGTAGATCCATTTTCAGAAAGCAATGAAAACCAGACAGAAGATGATGTGTATAACAATCTTTTAAAAATTGATGATACTGGAATGATGGGATATATTGATATTCCAAAGCTTGATGTTGTTCTTCCGGTTTATCATGGAACATCCGAAAAAGTACTGCAGTCAGGTGTAGGACATCTGAAAAACACCTCGCTTCCGGTAGGCGGTGAGAGCTGTCATGCGGTATTATCCGGACACCGTGGACTTGCAAATGCCAAGATATTCACCGACCTGAACAAGATGGAGGTTGGAGATGTATTTTATATTAAAGTTCTTCATCATACCTTTGCCTATCAGGTGGATCAGATTCTGACAGTATTGCCATCAGATACAGATTCTTTACAGATTGAAAAGGGCAAGGATTATGTAACACTGGTCACATGCACTCCTTATGCAGTTAACACGCACAGACTGCTTGTACGTGGCACTAGAATTCCGTATGAAGAGGCACAGAAGGTAGATGAGGAAGTTGGTCTTCAGCGCACAATCCCATTCAATTTGATTCTATTGATTGCTGGAATTATTGCTTTAATCATCATATGGGTGAGCATTAAGTTATATAAACGCAGGAAGGAGAAAAAACATGAGCAGAATAAGTAAACGTAAGCGAATATATATGTGTATGGCCAGTGTGATGTGTATGCTTTTACTCCTCATTCCGTTACCTGTGTCTGCGAATGATCTGGGAAGTATATTATTAAAAGCAACGGTTGAAGATGAGACCACGGTATATAAGCTAAGTAATACTGAATTTACGATGTATAAGGTTGGAACATATAAAAATAATTCATGGGCATTAGTGAGTGAGTTTGCAAAGTCTGGAGTCATATTTGATTTTGATGATTCTTCCGCTCAGGCAGAAGCTGCAAAAAAACTGGAAAAATATGTACAGGATAACAACATCAAAGGAATGTCCGGAAAGACCAACTCAGACGGAGAAGTTATGTACAGAGATCTGGAAAAAGGAGTGTATCTTTTTGTCCAGACACAAAAAACACAAATTAGCAATCAAGTATATCAAAGCGAATCTTTTATCATAACAGTTCCAGGTAATTATGATGGTCAGATAGTTTGGAATGTAACGGCAGAACCTAAATTTAAAAATGAATCGATACCACCAATTACCACGAATACGCCACCAGTTTCAGAAGAACCATCGGGTGATAAAAGCAGTCGCACTCCAAATGTAAAAACGGGAGACGATACGAATGTAATTATGTGGCTTTCCTTAATGGGAATATCCTTAGCCATATTTAGTATTTGTAAAAGAAAAGTCCATAAATAATATGAGAAGATCGGGAAATCCCGGTCTTTTCGTTTCGTTATATAACTGGCATAACCCAAAAACAAATACCTCCGGAGGTGCACCGTATGGCGTCACCTGGGAGGAAATGGGTTTGAAATCATGGGAAGATTTGGAAGAAAATGAGTGAGTTGCCAGTGCAATCTTATTTATCTCTTGTGATAGAAATAGGTTCCCGTTTTGCTGAAAGTAAGTCTGAACTGATCTCAGGAGCATTAAGCAGTGTTGTGAAATTCTGTCTGATGATATCCAGTGTCTTTTGTTTTTTCTGTAATTCCTGTTTTTCCCGGACAGTAGCAGCCTGTTCAGATTCAAGATTTTCAATTTGCTTCTGGATTTTGTCAGAGCTTGGGATTTTTGTAACACCGAGATCCTGAAGCTCTTTTTTTAGTGAATCGTGGAGCTGGTATTCTGCCTGATGCGGTATGCTTTTGGATTTTTTGCAGATTTGCAATCTTCAATCACTTTTCGGCAGAGCCGGTAAGAATCACAGTAAACGCAAAATAGCGAGTACCTGTTCAAAATCATCTAATGTGAGATAATAGACTCATCACTACAAAGTCCAAATAG
>PPYF01389343.1_pt1 | contig 17148 bp, 12 predicted proteins | sample 1559871 | NCBI WGS metagenome assembly PPYF01 (sample SAMN08240021, study PRJNA423297) | Human gut metagenome, whole genome shotgun sequencing project.
AAAAACTCGTTGTACATCCACATAAGAACGTACAACGAGTTTTTAGCTATTTAAATTGGGAGTTTTGACACGCCCTCTTCTTTGGGGGTGAGGTTGGCAAAGGTGTAGAAGTGTTTCTTGCCGATGGTGGTTGGCACTCTGTCTGTGCCGTCGAACTCGTTGCCGTCTGCAAGCACTAGGAAGTCTTCTTCGAGATTTTGCTGCGAATTTCGGCTGACGAGAATATGTTCCACCACACATTTGTCGTTGAGCATCACGGCAAATGCGCTTTGCAGGCGGTCTTCATCGGCATCATTGCCCTTCTCTTGGTTCCACGCATAAGTGTGGTTGTTGTTCGACCGAAGGCGCAACCGGATGGTGATTGGCGCACCGTCGGCCGATGTCTCGTCGGGGAGGTCACTACTATAGGCGGAAAGCAACAGGGCGCTCAACAATAATATGTATATTCTCATAAGTAGATAAATAGACGTTTGGTTATGGCAAGCAGGTATTCAATGGCCGAGATTGTGCGGAAAAGCTTTGTCTGCGGCCCTGGGCGGGCATTTGACGGAGGGCTGAGGCGAAGCACTGTAGCTCACTTTGCTCGCAAAGTGAGGGGGGGGCGAATATTGTGGCGGCCAAGCACGAGCTGAAAATCCAACAAAGTCATGGCCCAGAGCGCTAATCATGTTCGCTACATGTTCGTGGCCCTCACTTTGCTCGCAAAGTGAGCTACAATGCTGGCGCCTCAACAGACGATTGTGGGGCCAGCAGGGGCACTTTCGCCGCTCTACCAACCTTTAATCTTCCTATTTTGAACGCCCCCTCACATCGGAATTTCCAAATGTTCATAGCGCTGCCAGGGCACCACCTTCACCTTAAACTGCACCGTGAAGTCGCCATCGATTGAACGAATCTTGCTGATGTAGATGCGGTAGATATTGTTGCGCACAAGGCCGTACAGCATCGGCCGCGAGATGTCGGCCACCCCGTCGGGCGCACTGTGGCGGATGATCCAGTCGAAAGACACGTATTTGGCCGCGGAGGGCGCTGCGCCGTTGCGCACATATTTGCCGTTGATGCGGATGCCGGCACAATATTGTGTGTAGCGCACGGTCTTGTCGCTCAGGAACTGGAAGGTGTGGGTGTTCTCCGCGGAATATTCCAAGATGTATGAGCGTCGGCCGTTTTCGTCGGGCGCACTCAGTTGGTCGGGCGCCTTCACGTGTTGGTATTGCTTGAGCGCATTGAGGTTCTGGACAAGGTTGTCGTGGAAGAACGTTTCAATGAAGAACGGGTCTTTCATCCCAGAGGTCTTTCCCTTCAGCGAGCGGGGGTCCAGCACATAATTGGTGGCGTGGCTCAATCCGTCGGCACCCTGTTCAAAGGTCTCCCTTCCGCAGTAATTGACGGCCGTGGTGTCCTTCCCGGCCGTGGTGTGCTTGAAGAGATACTGCTGTTTCGTGATGTTGAAGGGGAAGCAATATTCGAGTTTGAAGGTGGCCACGTGGTTGTTGTCACTGTCATACACGGGATAGTCGTATGTCTTGTCTGTGGCATTCCAAACACTGCTTCCGCTCATGTCGGGCACGAAATCGATGCGGGCGGCGAGACGCTCCAAATTAATGGTCCTATCTTTGGGTCTGAAAGGACTGGTCTGCGACCCTGTGCCGATATGTCCCACGCCGTCGCCAATGACAATCTCCACGGGCTTCAACGAAGTCATGAGGAAATTGGTGTACTGTTCCGGATGATAGAGTTTGTCGCCTTGCGTGAGGTCGTTGCGCTCGAAGGGGATGCGGTAAATGATGTGGTCGCGCACCACATCGAGCATTTTTCCGTCGAGACTGCGTGTGAGGTCTTCGTTGGCCACGATGAGCATTTCGTAGGTGTCGTAAGTGATGTCTTCTGGCAGCGGACGCGCTCCTGTGGTGTATTCCAATTTCGACGCCATGCCGCTGTTGGCCATCACGGGGCGCACTTCCCAACAGAACACTCTCACCTTTACTTTGTCGGCATCGGGCGTATTGATGCTCTTGCCGTCTTTGGGCTTTGGATAGACAATGAGGGAGACGTGCGAGATGTTGCTCTCGTTGTTGATGCCGTTTTCTTCGCCATCGCCGTTTTCTCCTCCAGCGGGCGTTTTGCTGCCGGTGGCGGCGGGACTTCTCCTGGGGGCTTCACCGCGGGAGACTGGCGCACTGATGCTGACACTGATATAACTGGGACCACTGACGCCGGGCTTTTCTTCGGCGATGGGGGCAGCATCGTCACCGCAGGCACCCAAGAGCGGAAGCAAGGCGAGGGCGACCAACAGGGGCACGCGCTTCAAGGCCCGCTCGAAACGGCGGGCAACGGAGGAAGAGGTATGTGGAATTAATGTTTTCATGAATGAGTTTTTGTCGGAATAGCATAGCGAGGGCGGCGCAACTGCCCCTGAAAGGTAGGGGGGGGGGAAATTGGAATATCAAAGGTTAGCGGTAGCGCCCTCGCAACAGAGATTTGCACTGGCCCGCACAATCGTCTGTTGCGGCGTCAGCATTGTAGCTCACTTTGCTCGCAAAGTGAGGGCCACGAACACGTAGCAAACATGACCTGTGCTCTTGGGCATGACTTTGTTGGATCTTCAGCTCGTGCTGGGCCGCCATAAGTAGGTGGTCGGAATTATTTTTACATTTGCAATGTTCTATCGGGACGCAGATACGCCACCTTGGTTGAAGGAGCAATGCGGGCATTGCGACTGAAAACAAGGTAAGTAGATGCGCCCGAGAGGACTAATTTTGACCACCTACTTAATATTCGCCCCCTCACTTTGCAAGCAAAGTGAGCTACAGTGCTTCGCCCCAGAGCTTCGTCGCACCTTATTATTTAGCAAAAAACGCAGAGATTTTTCTGGATTTTGAACGCCCTACCTTAGAACTCGGCCCCTTGGTCGCGCCGTTTCCACGGCAGCACTTTCACGCTGACAGAGATGTAATGAAACATCTCGTCGTTGAAGTCTGTGTCGGTCTGAGGAATGTCTGGTTCGCCCAATCCCGATATGCTGCTCACCTCGAGGTTATACCAGTTGTTGCGCACCACCCCGTAGCGTCCCAGATAGTTGCCTTCTCGGTTGGTATCTGCCGACGGGTAAATTTGTCCGGTCGACGGTTTCGGCGTAATCGCCCCGATGTCTGCGTCATCGTTCCAAGGCGTAAAGTCGTCTCCGAAGTGCTTGATACGCAGGGGATAATAGGTGATACCATTGGTGTATTTCTTGATGGGCGTCAGGCCCAACTCGTCGTTCCACACCAGCGCCGGGGTGGCTGCCGGAGCGTTGTTTAAGACGATACAGGCATCGTCCGTTGCTTCGTTCACCGTTTTGTTCTTGTTGTTATACAACGTCACCGACGTGATGGTGAAGATGCCGGTGGAGGGGTCGCAGACGTAATCATAGGTGAAATAGTCGGGCGTCAGTTCTGGACATTCCGTCAGCGTACCTCCCTCCCACTTACTGAAAGCATAGCGAAAAGAGTCCCTCAAAGTCGTGGTGTTGTTGATCAGCGCCTTCTTGATTCTCTTGTCCATCTGCGTCCAGGAATACATCTTTGTCTTGTCGTTGTCCGCAGTGTAGAGGTCAGCGCCGTCGCCAATCTGCACTTTCACCACGGCACGCGTGCTGCGGTCCTGCCGTTGGTTGTCGATGTCGAAGGAGTTTTCCATGCAATATTGCGGCCGCGCGTCGCCAAAGGCTTGTGCGGCGGGACGCGTGTCGAAAGTGCCGGAGAGATAAGTGAAGTCCGACGTTCTGTATGAACTATAATTGGGGTCGTAACACCAGTAGGTGCGGTAGAGCTCCAAGCCTGGCATCAACGGCGTGTTGCCAACGAAGCGATAGGGCGACTGCGTGGAGGGCGACTGCGTGTGCAGAGCGTTCCACTTCGGGTCGTAAACGCGCACCAGATAGCTGTTATGGTGCAGCACGTCAAGACGCCAGTCGAGCACCTTCCAAGGTATTTTCTTCGTGAGATAATCGGGACTGCCATCGTCGAGAATGATGTTCGACGACTTCAGCGCGCCGCTTTTCTGTTCCATCGTCACCTTCGCCACGGCGCGTTCCACAAAAACTTCGGTGGCAGGCTTGGCATTGGCCTCAGCTTCGGTGCGACACACGTGTGGTGTCACCTCAACGAGCGTGGTCACAGGGGTGGACGCCGTCAGTCCAGCACCAGTCGTTACAGAACCTCCAGCATGATGGCAGAGGGGCGCGTTGAGCATGAGGAAACCGCCACGATCGCTGTGGAGCTTGTCGGCCCCGCCCTTGATGACGATTTTCTGGAAATCGGCAAAGGTCATCGGCGGAGCGCCGCCAACGCTTTGCAGGGTGTGCTCGTGGTTGACCACGAGCGTCACATGGTCTTCCGAAATCTTAAAAAGGCCGTTGCCGTTGACCACGACGAGCGCATAGAGTTTGCTGCCAGTCAATGCCATGCCATTGTTGTTTGGCAGGCGCTTCACCACCTTGGAGGTCCATGTCACCTGTTCTTCGCTGCTCATCTGCGGCGTCAGATAAACGGGATAGGCACTGTGGAAGCGTGCCGACGGCTCGTCGTCGCCCTGGAAAAGCACCAGAATGGCATCTCGCATGGCATATTCGCCGACCGCGCCATCGGGGTAGGATGAAACTGCTGACGGACCGCGTCCGCCAGTGGCGAATGTCGTGCGCAATGTCATCCTGACATATCCGCCATCAGCAAAAGCGGGCTGGGCGGCCCCGTTACTGAGGTCGTCGCTGGCACAGGCGCTGAAGAACGCCACGGAAAGGATGAGGTATATGAGGTTTGAAATTCTCATAATAATAGAGGTTAGCTGTCTATTTTTCCTGTCTATATCTTCTTCCAAAAGTTTTCTATAAAGGTACTGATACATCATCTCGGGAGACGCTGTCACCCCCAGATTTTTTCATTCCCTAAGATTTGTTTCACCTGCGACCCCGACAACGTTCATCTGTTCTGATTGTGCATTTCTTTCGCCGTCGGTGTCAGAAGTTCATGTTTTTGGAAACACAAAAGTACGTTTTTTGGTTGACGCGCTCAAACAACGCCTTCTAAAATTTGTCAAATGCTGCATTTTTCGGAGAGGGGGTGGCTGATTTATTGGAAGACACTGCGTTAAATGGAATATCGGGAAAACAAAAATTATGGCGGTTGTGGCGCAGCTGCAAGGAGCGATGCGCGGACACGTAGCGAAGGTCTGAGGCGAAGCACTGTAGCTCACTTTGCTCGCAAAGTGAGAGGGACGAATATTGCGACGGCCAAGCATGAACTGAAAATCCAACAAATTAATGCCCTGGAGTGCTGGTCATGTTCGCTATGTGTTCGTGGCCCTCACTTTGCGAGCAAAGTGAGCTACAATGCTGGCGCCGCAACAGACGATTGTGCTCGCTCGTGGCCCAGTCCTTGGCGGCCTTGGCCTTGGCACGCAATTCGAGCAGGAGGTCGATGGCCTGGCCGAAACTCTTTTCGCGCTCGGCGTTGCCGCTTTCCTCCGCCTGAAGGCCGAGGATATCGAAGGTGAACGTGTGGAACACCTTTTTGAGGGCTTCAAGGCCTTCCGGCGTGATGGTCTGCTTCTTGTCGGCCAACTGGTTGACGGTGCGGCAGGCATCGAAGAGGTGGCTGATGACGATGGGCGAATTGAGGTCGTCGTCGAGGGCCTCGTAGCATTTTGTCTCCACTTCCTGGGCGTAAGCCTCCGTGAGCGTGCCGTTTGCAGTAGCTTCGATGCGTTCGAGCTGCGTGATGGCATCCATGAGGCGGTCGAGACCCTTCTTGGAGGCCTGGAGCGCCTCGTTTGAGAAGTCGACCGTTGAGCGGTAGTGGGCCTGGAGGATGAAGAAACGGATGGTCATCGGCGTATAGGGCTGAACCAACTGCTCGTGCTCACCGTTGAAGAACTGGTCGAGGGTGATGAAGTTGTTGTAGCTCTTGCCCATTTTCTTGCCGTTGATGGTGATCATGTTGTTGTGCATCCAATATTTCACCATCTGGTCGCCTTGCGAAGCCACAGCCTGCGCGATTTCACATTCGTGGTGCGGGAACACGAGGTCCATGCCGCCACCGTGGATGTCGAAGTGGGCGCCGAGATATTTACGGCCCATCGCGGTGCATTCACAGTGCCAACCGGGGAAACCATCGCTCCAGGGCGACGGCCAGCGCATGATGTGTTCGGGCTGGGCTTTCTTCCAGAGCGCGAAGTCCACCTGGTGGCGCTTTTCGCCAACGCCGTCGAGCTCGCGGCTGGCGTCGCGCACATCGTCGAGGTTGCGGCCGGAGAGCACGCCGTAGTGGTATTTCTCGTTGTATTTTTCCACGTCGAAATAAACCGAACCGTTTGACACATAGGCAAAACCGTTGTCGAGAATCTGCTGAACGAGTTCCTCTTGCTCAATGATGTGTCCCGTTGCGTGTGGCTCGATGCTGGGCGGCAACACGTTGAGCTTCGCCATGGCGGCGTTGAAGCGGTTGGTGTAGTATTGAGCAATCTCCATCGGCTCGAGTTGTTCGAGACGTGCTTTCTTGGCAATCTTGTCTTCACCTTCGTCGGCATCGTGTTCGAGGTGGCCCACATCGGTGATGTTGCGCACGTAGCGCACCTTATATCCGAGGTGTTTCAGATAGCGAAATACGAGGTCGAAGGTGATGGCGGGACGGGCGTGTCCCAAATGGGCGTCACCATAAACCGTGGGGCCGCAGACATACATTCCGACGTGGCCGGGATTGATGGGCTTGAAGAGTTCCTTGGTGCGCGTGAGCGTATTATAAATAAGAAGTTGATGTTCCATGTTTGTGTTGGCGTTTTGTTGTGTCATTGGAAATGGCAGGCACTTCTTCTGAACCTGCCGCTGTGCGTTTTAGTAATGGTGAACTTATCAGAGTCCCAGCTTTGCCGAGATGTCGAGCATGCGCTGGATGGGCTTGATGGCGGCTTCGGCCACGTCTTCCGACACGTGTACCGTTGGCCATTCGTAGCGCAGACTGTTGTAGACCTTCTGGAGGGTGATCAAGCGCATGAAGTTACACTCATTGCAATTGCAGGTGCTGTCGTCGGGCGGAACGGGGATGAAGCGTTTCTCTGGGGCCTGTTTCTGCATCTCGTGGAGGATGCCGCTTTCTGTGACCACGAGGAAGGTGTCGTTGTCGCTGGCAACAGCATATTTCAGCAGGGCGGCGGTGGAGCCCACCACGTCGGCCAGTTTCACGACGGGACCTTTGCATTCAGGATGCACGAGCACTTTGGCGCCGGGATGTTCTTTCTTCAGTTCCACGAGTTTTTCAACGGAAAAGCGCTCGTGGACATGACAGGCGCCGTTCCAAAGCAGCATACTGCGACCCGTGACGCTGTTGATGTAAGCGCCCAGATTGCGGTCGGGACCGAAGATGAGGGGCTGGTCTTCCGGGAAGCTCTCAACGATTTGCCGCGCATTGGTCGACGTCACCACCACATCGGTCACGGCCTTGGTGGCAGCCGAGGTGTTGACGTAAGAAATGACCTTATGGCCGGGATGTTCCTTCACGAAACGGGCGAAATCGTCGGCCGGACAGCTTTCGGCCAGCGAGCAGGTGGCGTTGAGGTCCGGGATGAGCACTTTCTTGTCCGGACAAAGAATCTTGTCGGTTTCGGCCATGAAATGAACGCCACACATCACGATGATGTCGGCATCGGTCGTCGCCGCCTTCTGCGCCAGGGCGAGACTGTCGCCAACAAAGTCGGCAATGTCTTGCAGGTCGCCTTCGGTGTAATAGTGCGAGAGGATGACGGCGTTTTTCTCCTCACACAACCGGCGTATCTCCTTCTTCAAGTCGATGCCTTCTGGCACTGGCTCGTCGATGTAGCCTTTGGCTTTCCAGGATTCTTTGATTTCTGTCATAGTCTTGTTTTGTATTTGCAGAACTGTCTGATGGCAGCCCCACAAGAGTTTCTGACGATTGGTTTGTTATTGCAAAGTTACGCACGCTCAGGGAAGTACCCAAGAAAAAGCGCAGGTTTTTAAGTAATGGGGAAAGAATAAGTTGATTAATATTGACCTGTATGTTAGGGTATTCTATATCCAGAAAAAACTCTGCGCGGTTTTTGGAGGAAATAGCATGTCGGGGGCGACATAGCAGCAAGGGGCACCGCGCGGACATTTGGCAGAGGCCTGGGGCGAAGCACTGTAGCTCACTTTGCTCGCAAAGTGAGGGGGGCGAATATTGTGGTGACCAAGCACGGGCTGAAAATCCAACAAAGTTATGCCCCAGAGCGTTGGCCATGTTCGCTACGTGTTCGTGGCCCTCACTTTGCGAGCAAAGTGAGCTACAATGCTGGCGCCGCAACAGACGATTATCACACTGTATCCTGCACTGCGAGAGCGTGAAGAAGAGGCTTTTACCTTCGGGGTCTTCGTCTTCTTCGGCGTTGAAGCCGGTTTGGCACTGGAGGTCTTGCTCACCGTGGTGCGTCGTCCCGTTGTCGGGCGTCTGGAAACGGTGCGTTTCGAAGCCTTCTCGGCAGCGGCGATGCTGTCGGCCATTGCCTTGGCAGCGGCGGCCTTGGCTTCTGCCACAGAATCGTGTCCGAACACGCGGTCTTGGAAGTCCTTCATTTCCTTGTCGATGCGTCGCTGTTCCTTGGCCAGTTCCTCATCGGAGTGGCAATAGTTGGCAAGCAGGCGGTCTTGGAGGTTGACGGTCTTATAGATTTTCCCCTCATAGGAAGCCGTCATGAAATAGTCGTCGGCCGACATGGCTGCCGCGTTGTTGACATTGCTGCTCATGAGCATGAGTTTGCTCAGGCGGGGCGCGATGTCGCTATATTTCACCCAAAACATGGGGTATTGCGAGTCGGTGCCTCCAAAGTCGTCGTCGCCCCTCTTGAGCACTGGGCAGAGGGCGGTGACGGCGGTTCGGAAGGTGGCCGTATGCTGGTCGTAATATTTCGACACCTTGACATAGAAGAGTTTCACTTCCTCCGACGGGATGTCGGCATCGTTGACGCGCACCATGTCGCCTTTCGACTCATAGAAGATGTGGTAGCGGTCCATGATGTCGCGCACCTTCACCTGGTTTTTGGCCGAGAAGTCTTCGTTGCCGTCGAGCTTATAGTCATACGCCTTGAGTTCCCCCCTCAGCAGCATTTTGAAGATGAAGGTGAAGAGGTTTTGCCGGCCATCGGCCTGCGGGGTCGTGGGATAATAGAGCACGGCATTGGCGTCCTTGGTGAGGTCGAGCGAGAGATAGACGTCGCGTCGCCACGAAGCGTCGTCGGGCATTGTCGGCGCCGTTGGGAAATCGCGGTAGGCCGAACCTTGGGGCGTTGCTGCGGCGCGTTCCCGTTGCTGTGCCTCAGCGGCGCGTCGGCGTGCTGGCGGCTGTGCCACTGCCGTGGCGGTTGTGAGGCAGAGTAAGAGCAATATGAGGTGTTTCATTGTCTGAAGGGTTTTGTAAGGGGAAAGGGATGGCCCCAAGGGGGCGGGACAACGGACAGACGGACGCTTGGCCGACATTGCCTTTTGAACCTGCGGGAGGGCTCCCTCTTCCGATACTTTCCTGGAAAATAAATTAGTTCACGATGATTTCCATGGGCTGCGGCAAGGTGCGCTCGATGCCGTCTGGACCGACGGCGCGTATCTTCGAGATATAGAAGCGCTGGCCGCGGCGCAGAGAGCGGATGAGTTCGCGCTGCGCTTCGGTGAAGGAAGCTCCGGCAGATACTTCGGGGCGAGCGTTGCCCATGCGGTCGAAGAAGACGGCTTCAAAACCGCGAACGGAGAACGGGATGTCGAGCAGTCCGTCGTCGATGGCCGCATGCAGTTCGCGCAAGGCCACGGCCGAAGCTTTCGCCATACGTCCGCCGCGATAGCGGTCGGTGCCGAGCATGATGTAGGGGGCTGGGTCTGGAAGTTTGCGCACTTTAAACGTAAAGGCGCCCATTGTTTGCATACGGCCGTTGACTTCACCAGTGACGGTGAAGATCACGTTCTCTCCCACTTTGTTGGGGCGTGCCACGTATTTCCCTTTGCCATGCGCGGTGAGCGTACCGCCCGCCATGCTCAAATGGATTTTGTCTGACGCGATGCCAGAGGCCGAAACGCTGATGGGGTTGTTGTAGCCCGCATAGAGCACGTTCATGAGGTCGGCAGCCACCGTGGCGCCTGTTGGCGTCGCGATGACATTGTATTTCTGGGTGAAGGTGCGGCGCATGATGTCGCCCGCAGCGTTAGGCATGAGGATGTAGCCCGAGAAGGTGTACTCGCCGGGGCCGCCAACGGTGAAGTTGTAATTGCCGTCGGACGAGACGCGGCGTCCGTTGATGTAGATTTCGGGACGCTTCGTGGTGTCGACCGCCGCCATGACGATGCGCGACTTGAAGGTCTCTCCCGGGAAAAGGGTGGTGGCTTCTGGCAGCACGTAGGCGTTGATTTCGTTGACACGGATGTCTTTGAGATCGATATTGGCGATGAGGTTGTGCAACACCTCACCTTCGGCGGCACGCACGTCGTGCTGCAATTTGTTGAGCATAGTGATGGCCGCGATGGACGGCATGGACTCAAACATATATTCTGGCCAGTTCTTGCCGATGTTATCGGGCTTTCGCGGCACGTCGGTGTTGAGGTTTGAGGCGATGATGGCCGCCTGCCGCTTGTCGGCAACGAACGTCAGGATGCGCTGGCGGAAACTGTTGATGCTTTTCTGCAGATGCAAGCCGCGTTGGCTCACGGGAGCCAGCATCACGCGCCCTGCAGCGTCGAGATCTTCCTTGTTTTCCAAAGCATAGGGCGTTCCCTCTTTGCCATCGGCCTCGCGTGCGATGTCCCAACGCAACTGTTCTGCCAGGTTATAGAGCGAGTCGGCCATGTGTTTCACGCTCATGGCCTTATCATACCAGGGCTTCACCTTGGTGGGGTTGGCTGCCAGTTGCTGGGCAAAATTCTTATAAATGGCTTCGTTTTCCTTCGCGGCGTTGGCCGTGGTGCGGTTCAAACTGTCGCCCACGATGTCGAAGCCTTTCAGCACTTCGTTCGACACGTTGAGCGCCAGCATGGCCAGGAGGACGATGTACATCAAGTTGATCATCTTCTGGCGTGGCGAAACCGGACGTTTTTTTACTGTCATTGCTATTCGTTGTTCTTCGGTGGGAAGTTTTTAGGGGAGGATGTCGGGAAACATCCTTGGCAGGGATTAAGTAATGGTAAAAAAATAACTTGAGCAATTTTGAGGGATAAGGAGTTGTTTCTTATGTCCTGTCTTTTTGCCGCTTTTGAAATTTGTCATCGGTCACATAGCCCGCTATGCTCCCTCTTCCAAATTCCAAGATGCAACTCATAAACGCGGTTGATACCAGTGAGGGTGCGGTTGAGGTTTTCCATTTCCACACTGTCTTTTGCCAGACGCGCACTCTGCTCGTCGACCTTCGTAAACGTGTCGGCCAAAGCCTGAAGCTTGCCGATGTAGGTCTGGGTGGCCTCTTCCATTTCTGGAGAGAGCACTGCCTGGGCGCGGCGCAACAATTCGTCGTTGGCGGCGCGGATGATGGCGGCGAGGCGTTTGGCTTCATTTTCAAACGGTTCGCTGCCCTCTGGCGTTCCAGCGGCGATGGCGGCGCGGGCGGCCTCAACAGGGTCAACAGCGGCAACATTGGTAGCGGCTGCGGCATTAGCAGCACTGGCAGACGCTGAAGCGCCATTGCCACCGATGATGATGGTTGGCGAAGCTGGCGGCACGCATCCCGCCACCTGTGGTTGCACAGCAGGCGTTGCTTTGTCGAGGTCTTCTGCTTCGTTTTCTTCTTCCTCGTCTTCCTCGTCATCGGTCAGGCCGAGACGGGCGGCGATTTCTTCGTCGGTCTCATAGTCGTGTGGCAGTTCCTTGCCCACTTCGGTCTTGTCGAAGGGACGGTCGAAGGCTGAGAGCGTAAACACCACAACCTCCGTGCCCATACCGATGAAGAGCATGATGTTGCCTCCCGGCAGGTGGGTGAGCTTGAAGAGTGCGCCGAGGATGACGATGGCGGCACCCCAGCTATAGGCATAGTTCAAGAATGTCTGACCCGGCACACTGTCCATCCAGTGTTGCAGGCGAACGACGAAATTGATTTTGATGGCCATATCTTAAGTAGGTATTCTTATGATTGCTTGATTGTTGTTGCAGACGAGAGCGCGCGGGCGTTTGCACGGGCGTTGCTCTGGGACGCCTTATCTTCTGCGCTTCGTGTCGGAATTACTGCTCGTTGTGACAGCCTTTGAGCGCACGCAGCGGAAACCGATATAAGAGCGGGGCTGGTTTTGGTATTCCCATGCACGCCAGGCCGAACGAATCATGGAGAGAGGGTCTTTCCAAGAACCGCCGCGAACGCTCTTGCGCTTCAGCACATAGGGGTCTTCCTTGGCGGCGTTGTATTTCAACTGCGGGTTGAGGTCGGCCATAGCATCGACACCCGATTCGGTGAACACCGTGCTCGTCCATTCTGCCACGTTGCCCGCCATGTCGTAGAGACCATTGGAGTTGGCACCGTAGATGCCCACCTTCGAGGTGATGAGGTTGCCGTCTTCCGTATAGTTGCCACGATCGGGCTTGAAGTTGGCAAAATAGCATCCGTTGCCGTTCTTCGATTCCTGTCCTTGCCACGGGAAGGGGTTGCCCTCCTTGCCTCTGGCGGCATATTCCCATTCAATTTCTGTCGGGAGGCGGTAGCGCTGAATATAGCGGGCCTGCGGGCCCATTCCTCTGAGCAGATATGTTGTACGCCAAGCGCAGAAAGCCTCTGCCTGTTCCCACGTCACGCCGACAACGGGATAGTCGTTGTAAGTCGGCGACGTGAAATAGAGTTTCATGTAGGCTTCGTTGTTGGCATTGGGGAAGTCGTTGACCCAGCACGTCGTGTCGGGATAGACCCTGACGATGTAGGTATTGAGGAAATCATAGAGCGAAGAGAGCGGGCGCTCGATGGTCTGACGGATGATTTCTCCGTTTTCGTCCACGTAAGCCGTGTCCTTGGAAATCATCACGGGGTCGTCGGAGGTCTCCAGGTCGGTGTTGAGATTGCGCTCGGCTGGATTAAGACGGTATTTTCTGAGTGCCGCCTTTTCGTAGTCGAACACTTCGTAGCGATAGATGAGCTGCTTCGTGTCGAGCATCACCGACCCATCGATGGGGTGCTTCACATAGACGCTCTTGATGGCCTGTTCTTCGTCTTCCGTCGGCTTACGCCAGGGGATGGGCTTCGACCAGTTGAGATGCGGCGTGACTGGTTCGCCATAGCGATCTTCTGTGATTTTGAAAGTCTCGTCGCCGCTTTCGGCCAAGCGTTCGCGTATGATGCTGTCGCGCACCCATTCCACAAACTGCCTGTACATGGAGTTTGTCACTTCCGTCTGGTCCATCCAGAAACCATCGACAGAGATGTCCTTTTGCGGCGCATATACGCCCCAGAGCGAGTCGTTGTCCTGGAGTCCGGCCTTGAGGTAGCCGCGTTTCACCTCCACCATGCCGTAAGGAGCTGGCTCGGTAAACGAGGCAGCGCGTACCCCCGTCACTTCGCCGCCGCTTTGCATGGCGTGTCCGCCGCCCATACAGGCAGAAAAAGCCAGCAGGGCCGCAAAGGTGAAGGCAACGCCCAGGGCATGTTTGAATATTGTGTTCATCGTTTTATGGTTGTTGTGCGTCATACGTTATATATATAATAAGGAGTACGGCCATTGAAGCCACACCTTCGTTTGTTCTTTTTCGTCCCACATTTCCCTTCGCAGGCTGTTATGCCATCGGCACTAACTAATGGTAAAAAATCACTAAAGCCAACGGACGCTGCGGTGCAGGTTGCGGCCGCGCTTGCCGAGGTTGAGGTCGAGGCTGTAAGCCAACGTCACTTCGTGCTGTCCGCTTTGCAGCCCCATGCCAGAAGTGTTGGCCTCGTAGGAATAACTGATGTCTATGCCGTGGAACGTTCCGCCGACAAATCCCGCCACACTGTGACTCGGACTGAAGTTGAGACCGCCGTAGAGGCATTTCTTCTCGCGCTTGTAAATCACCTGTGCGGTGATGTCGGCGCGAAAATCCGTCCCGTCGTAACGGAGCATTGTGGAGGGGGCTATTGTTAATAACGGATTATTGGTGCGAATATTGTATCCCGCCGTGAAATTATACATTGATTTCACGTTTATTTCGTTGGTCTCGCCGAGGAGAACGGTTGGGGCGGTGAGGTGTTGCGCGGCGATGCCTGCATACCAATGCTTATGGGCATACCAGAGACCTGCCGAAGCGTCGAATTTGGAACCGCTCATTTGCGAACTGGGAAAGGCGGGGTCGTTGGCGTCGCCGAGCTCGGCTTTCGAGCCGTCCACTTTTTCGTTGAGCATGTCGGCCTCTACGCCCACAGCGAGCTGTCCGCCGAAGAGTTTGAAGCGATAGGCATACTGCACAGAGAAGCGCTGATGGGAGAAAAGTCCGAATTCGTCGTTCTGAAAGACAGCACCGATGCCGTGCAACGTGTTTCCCAAGCGGAAGGCCATGTCGGCACCGGCGTACATGGTGCCTCCAGCATCTTCAAAACCGGAAGCATGGGCCTGATAGGCGCCGTTGATACACAACTGCGGGTTGCGCCCAACGGCGGCGGGGTTGTATTGCGGCGCAAGCGACCAATAATGCAAAAAAGCTGGGTCTTGCTGGGCGCAGAGCTTTTGCGGCAGCAGGATGGCAAGCATGAAGAGGAGCCATACGGAAACGGCCGCCAAGGTGCCCCGCTTTCTTCTGAGGGACACCTTGGCGGTGCTGAGTCTGTATTCGTTGGCTACGTGAGCGGCTTCGGTCTTCATGAATGCTTTCGTTGGTTAAGTAGGTGGCCAGAATTATTTTTACATTGGAAATGTTCTATCGGGATGCAGGTACGCCACCTTGGGTGAAGGAGCAATGCGGGCATTGCGACTGAAAACAAGGTAAGTCCATCGCTGTTTTTCAGCGTCCTTCGCGCCTCAGAGCGTTCCTTCGAAATTCTTCCAATGGTTGACAGTCACACCGAATGTCTGCTCTGAGCGGCGCACAACGCCGACGGGCATTTTCGGCACTGGCACGCCACATCCCAAGAGGCGCGTGGAGAGTTCTTCGCGGGCCTCATCCCAGAGGCCGCGGTCGATGAACGACTGGATGGTCTGGGCACCGCCTTCCACCAAAAGCGACTGTATGCCCTGTTCGTGGAGCGCATCGAGCATCGTGTCGATGTCGGCATAGGCCACGAAGCCCGACGGGAGTTCGCTCTCCCCCACCGTTCCCAACACCACGCGCAAAGGGTCATTGCCGCTCCAGTGGCGAACGGTGAGCGAGGGGCGGTCAAGGCGCAGCGTGTTGTGGCCGACAAGGATGGCCTGGTTGGTGGCACGCAGATGATGGACGGCCACCAAACTGTATGACGTTGAGAGTTGGGCGGCCTGTGTCGGCTTTTCTGCTTCGTCAAACGGGCCTTCGCGCCAGGCGTCAAGGAAGCCATCGGCCGAAACGGCCCATTTCAGGGTGATATACGGACGGCCCTTCGTCTGCGCCGTAATGAAGCGGCGGTTGAGTTCAAGGCATTCTTCCTCCAACACGCCCACCGTCACCTCAACACCAGCCTTGCGTAAAATGTCGATGCCGCGACCCGACACGCGGGCAAAGGGGTCAACACATCCCACCACGACACGCGGGATGCCCGTTCTCACGATGAGTTCGGCGCAGGGCGGCGTGCGGCCGTAATGGGCACAGGGTTCCAGACTGACGTAAATGGTACTATCTTTGAGGAAGTCGCGGTCGGCTGGGCGTACACTGCCAATGGCCCTTACCTCGGCGTGTGCTTCTCCGCAACGGATGTGATAGCCCTCGCCGATGATGCGTCCCTTATAGACAATCACGGCGCCCACCATCGGGTTCGGGGCCGCTCCCATGCGTCCGCAGCGTGCCAGTTGCAGGCAGCGGCGCATCCATTTTTCGTTTTCTGCCCGTTCCAAGCGGTCGGCCTCCGTGGTTTTCTCCACTTCCTTTCCGTTTCCTTCCTGCAGAGGCGTTGATGGTTCAACGCTATTTTTGTACATTTGCACCATGATTCCAACAATTTATCTTGAATTAAAAGAGGCCCTGTCCTCCCGTTGCGACGAACGGGAAGCCCGCGCCATTGCTTTCCTCGTCTTGGAAGAAGGCTTCGGCGTGTCGCGCCTCGATGTCTATGCCGACAAAGTTAGACATTTTTCAGAAGAAGAGCAGCAGCGTTTGCAAAGAATCTTGCAGCGCCTCCACCACGGCGAGCCCGTTCAGTATGTCCTGGGGCGGGCCCGATTTTGCGGCATGGATTTAAAGGTAAGCCCCGCCACGCTCATCCCCCGTCCGGAAACAGAAGAACTCGTTGCACTGGCGGCGGGCTTTGCCAGACGTATCGCCAATGGCGGATGCCCGTTACGGATGGTTGACGGCGGCACGGGCAGCGGCTGCATCGCCATCGCTTTGGCGGCCGCACTGCCCACGGCGCACGTTGAAGGTTGGGACATTTCGGAGGCGGCCTTGGCCGTGGCGCGTGATAACGCGGCGGAGCAGGGCGTGGCAGTGACGTTCCGCCATGCCGACTTGCTCAACCCGCCGGCCGAACCGCTCGAGATGGACCTTCTCGTGAGCAATCCGCCTTATGTGACCGACAGCGAGCGGAAGGACATGGAGCGCCACGTGCTCGACTACGAACCCGAAACGGCCCTCTTTGTGCCCGACACTGATGCCCTCCGCTTCTATCGCGCCCTGGCCCGCTTGGCTGCCGAACGTCTGGTGCCCGGCGGATATGTTGCGGTGGAAATCAACCGCGCTTACGGTGCCGAAACCGCGCAACTCTTCACCAGTGCTGGATTGTCATCGACCACCGTCCACCAAGATGCCTTTGGCTGCGACCGCTTCGTCTCGGCCCAAAAGCCTCCCGTTGCCTAAGATTGAGAGGGCAGGCTCTCCGCTCTCGCCCCTCCCTACCCTTTTCCCGCCGCGGCTTCGATTGTCAGCTTTTTCGGCGCTCTCCGTTGGGAGACAGAGGGAAAAGGGGAAGGAAATATTTGGGGGGATCCACGAACAGACGTTATTAAGTAATGTTTAAAAAATAACTTCCGCAATTTTTCTGTTGCAGTTTATGTTTAGTTCTATTGCCAAATACCTGACA
>PPYF01115032.1_pt1 | contig 17144 bp, 17 predicted proteins | sample 1559871 | NCBI WGS metagenome assembly PPYF01 (sample SAMN08240021, study PRJNA423297) | Human gut metagenome, whole genome shotgun sequencing project.
GCTTCTCGGCTTCCAGTGCATCAAACATCAGGTCTACGGGGTTTTTGAACTCCTCGTCATCCTCACGGACTTCCATGGCGTTGATGAACTCAATGAGGGTGGAGAAGTTTTGTTCCTCCACCGGAGCCTCATAATGGATATAGCCAATAAGCGCGCAGTACAACAAGGTTTCTGCTTTTACCCAGAAATCGTCTCCGGCCTTGCCTTCGCCTTTGGTATTGGCGATCAGCGTTGTTACCAGCTTCAAGATGTCCTTTTCGCTATGGATATAGGCGAAAGGGTTATAGTGCATGGACTTCTTGAAGTTAATGGTATTTAGGACCTTGATTCGGTACGGCTCATAAATGACCTTGCCGTGCTTATCCTTCATAGGCTTTCCGTCTTTCCCCAGCTTGGGTGCGCCCCTTTGGAGCATTTTTCCGCACTCCACCAAAATGGTTCCCTTCGGGTCTGTGACCACATAGGAACTGTGCATCTGCATCAGATTCGGTTTGAGCCAGAAGCGGGTCTTACCGGAACCGGAGCCGCCAATCACCAGCACATTTTTGTTTCTGGCGGTCTTTGGGTCCTTGGGGCGGCTGTTCATTGTCAGGCTCTCCGTTTTCGTCAGAATCACATTGTTCTGGAATACCGGGTCGATGTAGGGTGTAATGTCCTCATGGGTTCCCCACCGGGCGGAACCGTATTCCATGCCGTGCCTGTACTTCTTGGCGTTCTTGCTTTTCAGGTACACAGCCAGCCGCAGGCCGCCGCAGCAGCACAGGCCCACCAGCAGGTCCAGCGGGTGCAGGCTGGGCCACCAGCTGGCCAGCGCCACCGGCAGCGTGGAGAAGAACGAGAGCATTTTTGCCGAAGCGTCCGCACCCACGGCCATCCGCCACGCTTCACCGAAGTTGGTGGAGAAAAGCCCCATCAGGATATACGGCAGATTCAGCAAAATGAGCTTTTTGATGTTCAGCTGCTTTTTCATCGTTCCAGCTCCTTCCGCTTGTTCCGGTCCACGACGGCGTGTTTTACCAGTTCTTTGAACTGGCTCAGCTTTGCCAGCACGGACGGGCGCTCGGATTTCTCCGCCTTTCTGACCTTTTTCCCGGTGTACTCGGTAAAAGCAGCGGTCAGGGCATCCGCGTCCCGACCCTTGAAAAAGATCAGGTACTTGGGTGGGGAGCTGCTGCGGTCCTTCTTCACCGCATAGTCCACGCCGTATTTCCGGGCGATCTTCTCAAACTCCTTGATGGAGGGGTCGGTGATCTCGATGTTGGAAACCCCTTGGTTTTGACCAATCAGCTGTTTCACCGTCTGCTTGCCCTGGGGCTTCACAGGCGCGTCACGGCTTCTCTGCTTTTGCAGCTTCTTTTCCTTGCGGTGGGCAAGGTACTTGCTGATGGCGGCTTTGAGCAGCCTGCCGGTGAACTTTGTTCCGCTGACAACCAGCGTTAAAGTCCTGTTTTCCACTTCTTCCTGCATTTTCATCGCCTCCTATTACAATAAATTTGGACAGGAAAGCCGGGCAGCCAGTCCGGCTTTCTTTCCATCTCGTGCCTAAGCTACAATAAGAGGAGCAACTGGCTGACCCTTGCCTCCTTGGGCTTTTATGTCCGTTGGAAAGACTGTTAGCCATCCTCTTGTTGCAGCGTTCGATTTGAGCAGGTTGAGCCACCGGATGCCGGAGAGTTCGTGTCACCCAATAGATTGAATCGGCAGCGAGAAAAGATGGATTTCCGGTTGCAGATTCTTTGTGTTGGAGGAATGTGAATGAACTGCGTTGGCATCGATGTTTCCAAAGGTAAGAGCATGATTGCAGTCATGCGGCCCTTCGGAGAGGTAGTGGTTTCACCCTTTGAAGTGCGCCACACCGCCAGCGAACTGAGCGAGCTGGCAAGGCTGCTCAAAAACCTGGACGGTGAGACCCGCGTGGTGATGGAATCCACGGGCAATTACCATGCGCCGGTGGCCTGGCTGCTCCACGGCGCGGGGTTTTATGTCTCCGTAGTCAATGCAATGCTGGTGCACGACTACGGGAACAACAGTTTAAGACGGGGCAAGACCGACAAGAAGGATGCCGTGAAGCTGGCCAACTACGGCCTTGACCACTGGCTCACACTTCCGAGATATGTTCCGGAAGAGGACACCCGGCTCATGCTGAAGACCTGCTACCGGCAGTACCAGCAGTATTCCAAAGTACAGACCATGCTGAAAAACAACCTGATCTCCCTGCTGGACACCGCTTTCCCAGACGCAAACCGCCTGTTTACCAGTCCGCCCCGCGCCGATGGCAGTGAGAAGTGGGTGGACTTTGTCGCCACTTTTTGGCATTGCGAGTGTGTCTGTGGTCTGTCTAAGAAAGCCTTTACCGCCAAGTACCAGAAGTGGTGCAGAAAGCACGGCTACAATTTCAGCCAAGATAAGGCGTTGGATATTTATGCCTCTGCCTGTGGACGCTTCGGTGTCATGCCGAAAACAAATACGGCAAAACTTTTGGTAGAACAGGCCATTTCCCAACTCCAGACAACTTCCGCCGCATTAGCTGCTCTCAAGCAGGAGATGCAGTCTCTGGCAGCTTCTCTGCCGGAGTATCCTGTAGTGATGGAAATGTTTGGTGTTGGCCCTACACTCGGCCCCCAACTCATAGCTGAAATTGGCGATGTGCGCCGTTTTCATTCCAAGAAAGCGCTGGTGGCCTTTGCAGGCATTGACGCCCCGCCCTACCAATCTGGCCAAATAGATGTCCGCAGCCGCAGCATTTCCAAGAGGGGATCTGCCTCACTGCGCAGGACACTTTTCCTGGTGATGGGCGTCCTCCTGCAATGTGCCCCAATGGATGAGCCGGTCTACCAGTTCATGAACAAGAAACGCTCTGAGGGCAAGCCATACCGTGTCTACATGATGGCATCCGCCAACAAGTTCTTGCGTATCTACTACGCTTCTGTGAAAGCCTATTTGGATTCCCTGGAACACGACTGATTTCCCTGCGCTATACCATCTGGCTGGCCGCCGTTTCGATTTTGAGTTGCTCAGCGGCTTGATTTTGTGTTGCCTTTTTCGCTGCTCCCAAAACCTGAAATTTCTACTTGACTTTTGTTAGCAGGTCTTTCCACAAAATGTGCAGGGGTGGTGCATTTATTTCTAAGGCGGGACCACCAGCCGCCGGAGAAGGTATTTCTTCATCGAACCGCCCTCAACGAATTTGCTCAGAACGGTCATAGAGCAAATCTCCATTTCTGACCTTTGCATGACTGAGAATCTTGATCTGTCCCTTTGCCTGACTGTTCAGAGCTTTTTCATAGCCCTTATCTGACAAAAACAGGCGGGTTCGTTCACCTTTACAGCCCACCGGGGAGTCATGCGTCAGCACATCAAAAATAATCATGTGCCGGGTGTTCTCAGCAAATCGCTGGAGATCCATGTAGTCATGGCCGTGATAGTTCTGCGCTCCAGCTTTCTGGCGCATTTCTTCCATCAGCTGACCGATTGTTTTGCCTTCTGGCATAAAACTCACTTCCTTTCCCACTCTCATACAACCATCAAAATCATGTCTCTCAGCTGAGCAAAGTAGAGTTTGCCTTGCGGGGTTATCAGCGTATAGGAGCCGATATGCCCGTGATTGCAGTAGTCTTTGACACAAAACAGTCCTTCATTGGCTGGCTTTGCATAGGGCAGTACATTACCGGATGCGGTGCGGTACACAAAACGCTTTTCCAGAAGGAAACGGACAAACCGACGCTCCGGGACAAGCAACTCTTTGGCGGTGGTGCGGAGGTTGGTACTGTGATTGAGGTCGATGAACAAATCATAAAAGGCTGCCTTACTCTCCAGCAGGGCATTTTCCTCTCGTAGCGACGCATTTTCTTCCCGCTCAGCAAGCAGCTCGGAGCAGAGCTTTATCAGAGCTTCCGGAGAAGTGGCTATCTCCCACAACTTCTCTTTTGTGAGATAGGCTCCGTGCTTGCGAATGGCAGGTAGAACTTCATCAAACACCCATTGTTCAAACCGTTCCGCTGACGGCAGTTTACTATGGGCGATCAGACGATATAGATCACCTTCGGGGATAAAGAGCATTTCGACCATTTGTACCGCGGGGCTTCCATCTGCCTTTTTCCCAGTCTGGACCCCTATGGAACATTTCGTTCCACCCCTGGTATGGTCGCGGACGGCTTTGCGTGGATTGGTATATCCCAGCGCTGTTGCCACATCTGTACCGCAAAATAATACTTTGCCATTCTGTTCCAAAGTGCGAATGCTTCCGAACTCTGGACTATTGAAAATTTCAATCTGATTCATGCTGTGCCTCCTTTGGTGTAATACAAAAGCGGCTGATTACCAGCCGCCTGCGTGCATATCGTGATTTACCAGTGAAGTGTAGTGGTTATTCATGGTGGTAGGAGCGTTGAACAGCACTGCAAGCAGGTACTGCTTGATGTTGTGTACCTGGGTGGTGTTCTTTTGCAGACAGTCCATGACAAACTCGATGTGAGAGCTGTCCAGCTTCAAAAAGCGGGAGCGTACAATTTCATGAGGAAAGTCCGCACCAGAGATCCGGGTGGTCTTTCGTTTGGCACAGACCGTTTCTACCAACAGCTCTACGATCTCATTCAGGTCATCCAGGTAGAGAGGATAACGCTGCGGGTTTTCCGACAACGGCTTATCCAACATCGGTTCTCCCTCGATGGGACGCTCAAAAATGGTATACTCATTGGCTGCGAATTTACCAGAAGCATCAGTTGTCTGTCTGCGCCGAATGTATCCGGCTGTTTCAAGCTCATTGACAGCAGAGCGGATTGCATCTTTGCTTTCTCGATTGATATAGCTGAGTCCTGACAGCGTATAATCCCAGTCATCAGGCAGAGATAACATTTGCGACAAGAGACCCTTTGCCTTCAAAGAAAGTCGTTTGTCTTTTAGATGAAAATTGCTCATAACCGTGTAATCGCCAGTGCGTTCTACACGAAAAACAGCCATTTACTTCACTCCTTTCATTTCTCAGGTATGAAAAAAGCCGCAATTCATAAAAGAATTGTGGCAGCGGTTAGGGTCTGTCTGTATCTTTTTTCTTGCGTCGGTAGGGGCGTTTTGGCATTGGTGGTTTATCAAACAGATCCCTTTCCTGAGAAAATGGTAAGGTTTGAAAAACACGGTCAATCTCGGTGGATTCCATATCACGCTGTGAGCGGCAATCTTCTTGAATAGCTTCTCGGATTTCTCTTACAGTACACATATTCATTCCTTTCCTTTCGTTGTATCGGTTATGAACGACGGTGTTTTTTAGGCTTGAAGTCGAGGATATGCCCCTCAATAACATGGGCATATCTCTTAATTTTGATTTCTCGACGCTGCTGGCTTTGCAGAGCTGACTGATACCCGTCCTCTGTGAGAAAAAGCCTCATTTCGTCACCAGGTTCTCCATAAGCAGTAGGGCGCAAGACAGTAAACTCAATCATCCAGAAAGTGCTGTCCCAAAATCGCTCCACTGCAAGAATGTTGTGGCCTTTCAGTTCCCTTGCTGCAATATCTTTCATAGGCTCTCCCTTCATCGTTCCTGATCTCGTTGGCGTTTTTTCTGCCATTGTTCCAGCAGTTTAATAATGGTTTCCTGCATTTTGGCCGGTGTATAGCTTTTGGGGAAATACTTTCGCAAGGTATCGCTGCTCAAGGTCACTTTATCCAGATCACCCTTTTTTTCCTCTGACATGATGGCAAGCATCACATCTTCTGACAATTTCCCTTCCTGGCTGAACTTTTTCATTCGCTGAGCCTGAGAGAGAGAAGGGGTAGCCTGCTCATAGTCCATTGTTTCCACCAGCATTTGCTGTTCGTCCGGTTTCAAAAAAGAGAGTTCATAGGCTGGGTTAAATGCGATTTTCTTTTCATCCACCATATCCAAAAGCTCTGGAATCAGTTCAGTCAAACGAACATATCGCATTACCTGGATACCGCTTCGTTCACCGGCTTCTTTTGCCACCTGGTCTCTGGCGCTCAACTTCTGTTCAACTTGAACAGAAGTCAGGTCTGTTCTTGCTCCTTGATGTTTAATGGCTTCCAGCTTCATTTTGTAGGCAAAAGCCCTTTCACTGGGGAGCAGATTTTCTCGCTGCAAATTGCTGTCAACCATAATAATTGTGGCAGCATCGTCATCCAAGTCGCGCACAATGACAGGCATGGTTTCTTTTCCGGCCAATTCGCTGGCTCTGCGGCGTCTGTGACCGGCTACCAGCTCATAACCGCCATCAGGCAGTGGTCTGGCAATCGCAGGAACCAACACACCATACTTTTTGATGCTGTCTGCGGTTTCTATCATTGCATCATCATCCTTGACCTTGAAGGGGTGATCCTTGAACGGATGCAGTTCAGATAGGGGAATTTCCTGAATTTTTTCCAGTTGCTCGTCTTGCCGACTTTCTTCTGTAGAAAACAGGTCATCTACTGAGGCCAGCTCTATTTTTTTCGCGCTGCTTTTCAAGTTTCAATACCTCCTTCGTCAGATTTTTGTAGCCCTCAGCCACTTTGCCATTAGGATCATGGGCATAAATGCTTTTTCCTTCAGCACTGATTTCTTTAGCCCTGACAGAATGAGGAATTTCTGATGTAAACACCTTGATCTTACTGCCATAGGTTTCGCGCAGAAGAGCGGAGATTTCTTTGGCAAAATTGGTTCGGCTGTCTACCATCGTCAGCAGAATCCCATCAATTTGCAGCTTGGGATTGATTTGTCTGCGAACCTTATTGATAGTTTGCAAAAGCTGCTCCAAACCTTTAGCTGGAAGATACTCTGCCTGGACGGGGATTATAACCCTATTAGCGGCAGCCAGTGCATTGACCGTAAGCATACCCAGGGAGGGCTGGCAATCAATAAGGATATGGGAGTATTGCCCCTTCAGCGTGTCCAGATATTGTCGCAGAATGGTTTCTCGGCTCATAGCGTTTACCAGAGATACCTCCATACCAGATAGCTGGATGTCCGCAGGCATCAGGTCTACGCCCTCAGGGTGGTGCAGGATACCCTCGCCGGGACGAATTGGTTCATCCATCAAAATACGGCCCATAGCGTCTGACAGTGTAAAGGGCAGCTTATCAGGCTGAGGATTGCCCAAGCTGATGGTCAGGCTTCCCTGTGGGTCTCCGTCAATCAGAAGGACTTTCTTCCCGGACTGCGCCAGACCAATTCCAAGATTGGCACAAGTGGTTGTTTTGCCGACACCACCTTTTTGGTTGGCTATGGCAATAATCTGTGTATTCATGATTTCACCTCATTTCTTTCTAAGTTTAGATATGAAAAAAAGTGCCTGCTTTACCTTTCCTGAGAAAGATAAAACAGGCACTTTCACTGGCTGAATACCTCTTGTAATGAACCTCTATGTATGGTAAACTATGTCCACGATACCATGAATATAATTAAGTCTCGACGGGAATTGAACTTTTGGCTAACGCCAAATTTCGCGCCTTTGCAAACAGAGTGCAAACAATAGGGGGCTAAAATCCTTTGTTTTTGCTTGATTTTGCTTGTACAAGGTTTATAGAGAACATGGAGAAAAGCCTTGATATAACTGCATTTTCTTTATCCCTGTTGATAGGGAATATATGCACTGGGTCCATCTCCTAAGGCTGCCAGTGCCAGCAGCAAAAGCACCGCCAGCGCCTTGCCCAGCCGGTGATGCTTCGGGCGCGGCGGCACGGGCGGTGCCGCCGCGAGGGAGGCAGGGGTCAGGGCTGCATCCGGCACGGCTCTGCCGTAGGGCTGCCAGTTTGTGCCCCCAGCCTGCGGCAGACCGCAGGCGGCACGGCGCAGCAAATCCAGCAGCCACAGACCGGGGTTCTCGTCTGGCGCTACACACCGCAGCCAGCAGCCCTTTTTGCCGCCCACCAGCAGCAAGCGGCTTTGTGGCAGTTCCACACAGCCCACCGCCAGCGCAGCGCCGGTCATCCGCTGCATGGTCTGCACCCGCGCCAGTGTGCGGGCAGGCTCTGCCTGCGGGGCCTTGCGCAGCTTGCGGCTGAGCCGGGCGGTGAGCGCGGCATTGGCGTAACTCATGGCGCCAAAATCGAACACCTTTTCCGCGCCGGGAAGGTTTTCCAGCCGGCTTTCCAGCAGCGCCCCGGCGGCGGCATCGCTGCACACCAAAAGCTTGCGGTGCTGCTCCAGTGTCTGCACTGCGGCAGCGGCAAGGGTCTGCTCCCCTTCCCCGTACAGCGCCGGGGCAAGGCTTGTCCGCAGCAGCTGTACCGCCCGGTGCAGCTGCTGCGGGGTGCTGCTTTGCAGCGCCACCAGTGTTTCCGCACCCCGGCTGCGGCAGTGCACCGTGCCCTGCCAAGTGTCCGGCAGGGCTGCCACAGCCTTTTGCACGGTCTGCTCCGGTGCACCGAACAGCCGCAGCACGCAGCCTGCCGGGCGCTCTTCCTTATTTGTCATGACGCATCCCCCCTGCGGCCGCAGGGGCCGCCCTTACTCTGCCCGCAGGGTCTCGTCCAAGGCGGTCAGGGCGGCGGGGTCATGCTGTGCGCTTTCGGCCAGCACCTGCGTACCGGCAGGGGTCTTGCCCTGTGCCAGACGCAGCGCCAGTTCCAGCGCAGTCTGTGCGGCGCGGGCGCGGATGAGCGCACGGTCCGGGCGGGAGACGAACAACTTCTTCACATACGCCTTATCTCCCCGGGCAGCGCCCAGATACACCGTGCCCACAGGCCGGACGGCATCGCCGCCGCCGGGGCCTGCCAGACCGGTAACGCTGACCGCGATATCCGCACCGGCGGCTTTTGCCGCGCCCAGCGCCATCTGCGCCGCCACGGGAGCCGACACCACATTATATTGCGCAATGACCGCCGGGTCTACCCCGACAAGCTTCGCCTTGGCCTGCTCCCAGTAGGTCACAAAGCCGTAGCCGAACACCTCGCTTGCGCCGGACACACTGGTCAGGCGCTGGGCGATCATGCCGCCGGTGCAGCTTTCGGCGGTGGCAATGGTCAGGCCGTTGGCCTGCAGCGTGTGCACCACCGTCTCTTCCAGTCCGGCGACATCCTCATCATACACCGCATCGCCCAGCAGATCATAGAACTTTTTGGCGTAGGCTCGGCACATGGTCTGCGCCTCGGCGTCGTTCTGCGCCCGGGCGGTGATGCGGATCTCGCACTCGCCGGTCTTGCAGTAGATGGCGGCGGTGGGGTTTGGGTTTTCCAGCAGCGCACGCACCCGGTACTCCAGATTGCTCTCGCCGCCCAGCACCCGCAGCGTCAGGCTGTGCAGGGCGCAGCTCTGCCGCGCCAGCAGCAGCGGGCGCACGCTTTCCTCCCACATGGCCTTCATCTCATGGGGCACGCCGGGCATCAGCACGGCACAGTGACCGTCCTGCTCGAACCATGCGCCCGGCGCGGTGCCGTGGTGGTTGACCACCTTATGCCCGAGCACTGGCACCATGGCCTGCTTGCGGTTGTTGGGGGTGGTCTCGCGCCCGGTGCGGGTAAAGAAGTCCACGATCTTCTGCCACTCCTCCGGGTCAAAGGTAAGGGTGTCGCCAAAGCAGGCGGCCACCGTCTCCTTGGTCAGGTCGTCTGCCGTGGGGCCCAGCCCGCCGGTGAACACCAGCAGGTCGCACCGCTGCTTTGCCTCGTTGACAAAATCCGCCAGACGGCCATGGTTATCGCCGATGGTGCTCTGCCGCCGGACTGTGATGCCCAGCGCAGCCAGCTCCCGGCTGAGGTACTGGGCATTGGTGTTAAGAATGTTGCCGAGCAGCAGCTCGGTACCCACACTGATGATCTCTGCTGTCATGGACAAATCAACCCTCGAATTCTACCTGATCGGTGATGCGCACCCGGATGCGCTCGGTCTGCTCTGCGGCTTCGGCTTCCAACGCGGCAAGGCCGGGCATGGCAGCTTCGGCGGCAAGGATCTCCTCCAGTTCGGGACGGATCTTCGGGTGCGGCGGGGTGAAGATGGTGCAGCAGTCCTCGTAGGGCAGGATGCTGGTCTCAAAGGTATTGATGTGGCGGGAGGTCTCAATGATCTCGGTCTTGTCCATACCGATGAGCGGGCGCAGGATGGGCAGATCCTGTGCGGCATCGGTGCACTGCAGCGCCTTGACGGTCTGGCTTGCCACCTGTGCCAGACTTTCGCCGGTGACCAGCGCCTCGCACCCCTGCTTTTTAGCGATCACGTTTGCAATGCGCATCATGCTGCGGCGCATCAGCACCGTGAACAGCACATCCGGAGCATTATCCCGAATGTATTCCTGGGGTTTTGTGTAGGGCACTACGAACAGGTTAGCACTGCCGGTATACACGGTGATGAGCTGTGCCAGAGCCTTTACTTTTAGTTTTGCACGTTCAGAAGTATACGGAGGGGACGCAAAATGGATGTGATCCAGTGCCAGACCGCGCTTTGCCATACGATAGGCTGCCACCGGGCTGTCGATGCCGCCGGAGAGCATATTCAGCGCACGGCCGCTGGTACCCACGGGCAAACCGCCCTCACCCGGTATTTTCGGGCCGTGAATATACGCACCGTAATCGCGAATTTCCACAATGACCTTGAACTGCGGGTTACGCACATCCACCTTCAGGTAGTTGTGCTTGCCCAGCAGATAAGCGCCCAGCTCCCGCATCAGCTCCGGGCTGGTCATGGGGTAGGTCTTGTCGGCGCGGCGGGCCTCCACCTTGAAGGTGCGGATGCCGTGCAGTTCGCTGCCCAGATAGTCCTCTGCGGTCTGGCAGATGGTATCGAAATCCTTTTCGCACACCACGGCGCGGCTGAGCGCGGCAAGGCCGAACACCTTGCTGACCCGCTCAAAGGCAAGATCCATATCCACGTCCTCTTCCTCGGGTTCCATATAAAAGGTGGACTGGGTGCAGTACACCTTGAACTTACCCACCGTCTTAAGACGGTAGCGCAGGATCTTCATCATGGCTGCTTCGAACTGGTTGCGATTGAGGCCTTTCAGGGACATCTCGCCCTGATAGCCCATAATAATTTCCTTCATAAATGTTGCATCTCCTGATGTGGGATTTATAATGGCCTCCGCTTTCGCTCTGGCCATATTCAGCGGAAAAATTGTTTTACTCTATGAATGGAAAATGACTGCGGTCATTTTCCATTCACTCTTTCACAAATCGGGGTCGCGCAGGCAAACTGCAGCTTCCCATAGAACGGCTGACAGCTTTCTCTTCGGACACGAATCGGGCCATTCCATCGCCCGCCCTATTGCCCTGCGGGCAACAGGGTCCCACCCCAGCGGACGGTCCTCAGAGAAACTGTCAGCCGCTCTGCGGCTTCCATTTTTACTTTCTGATCTTCTGCAAATGCTTCATGCCGTCCTCGAAGCGGTTGAGGAAGGCATCCACATCCTCCGGGGTGTTGTCGGCGCAGAAGGACACCCGGATGGCGGTATCGATGGCAAGCGGGTCGCGCCCCATGGCTGCCAGCGTGTGGCTGGGCTGACCGCGCCCGCAGGCGCTGGCCGAGGAGACGTAGATCTGCTCTTCGGCCAGAAAAGCCAGCATGGTCTCGCTCTTGATGCACATCTCGCTGAAGTTCAGCACCTCGGGCACGGCGTTCTCCGGGCTGTTGACGACCACCTCCGGGAAGGCTTTCAGCCCCTCCCGCAGCTGCCGGTTCAGCGCACGCATGGTAGTGTCCCGGCTCTTCATGGTCTTTGCCAGACGGGTGGCCGCTGCGGCCAGACCCATGGCGTAGGGCAGGTTTTCGGTGCCGGGGCGCATCTGCCGCTCCTGCTCGCCGCCCAAATAGGGCGGCTGGAAGGCCTGCACCAGTCGGTCGGAGAGGTAGAGCGCGCCAATGCCCTTGGGCGCATGGATCTTGTGGCCGCTCACCGAGAGCGTATCGATGTTGTCCAGTTTGATGGGTACGCGCATCCATGCCTGCACCGCGTCCACATGGACGATGGTGCGGCTGTTGCGGCGCTTTACCTCGGCGGCAAGGCGCTCCACATCGTTGCGGGTACCGATCTCGTTGTTCACCATCATGCACGCCACAAGGATGGTGTTCTTGTCCACCCGCTCCAGCATGGCGTCAATGTCCAGCGTGCCGTCTGCCCGGGGAGCTACCACGGTAACGTCGTAGCCCTGCTTTGCCAGACGCTCCAGCGGCCGCTGCACACTGGGGTGCTCGAAGCCGGATACCACGATGCCCTTGCCGAAGGTGCGGGTCTGCACCGCGCCCAGCAGCGCCAGATTGTTGCTCTCGCTGCCGCAGGAGGTAAAGTACAGCTCCCGGCTTTTGCAGCCCAGCGTGCGCGCCACGGCGGCGCGGGCGGCGTTCAGAGCTTCTTCACTGCGCGCGCCCGGGCCGTACAGGCTGGAAGGGTTTGCCCAGTGCTCCCGCATGGCCTTGTCGATGACGTCCGCCACCTCGGGCGCTACGATGGTGGTGGCCGCGTTGTCCAGATAATGTAACTGAGGATTTTGCAGCATAAACGGATTTCCTGCTTTCTGTCGTTGTTTTCATAATAACCCAGAATAAGTATAGCACAAACCCTTGGATAACGCAAAAAATTTTATGCATTTATGGGTGATTTTTGTAACTGTACCTCCTTGACAAACACCCCGGTGGTGTGCTATCTTTACAGCATAGACCGCATCCCTGCTGACGGAACCTTGTGGAGCACCACAGTGCAGGGGTGCTGGGGATGTCAATGCCGACCGTCTGGGCAGCCTTGCGCAATTGCTGCGCAAAGCTGCCCTTTTTTGCTATCAAGGAGGATGTCTGTATGAAGACCGATATCGAGATCGCGCAGGAAGCCAAGATGAAGCCCATCACCCAGATCGCAGCTCAGCTGGGTCTGGAGGAGGAAAGTGTGATCCCCTATGGCCGCTACAAGGCCAAGATCGACCACCGGCTGATCCACAACGCCAAAAAGCAGGGCAAGCTGATCCTTGTCACCGCCATCAGCCCCACCCCTGCCGGTGAGGGCAAAACTACTACCAGCGTAGGTCTGGCCGACGCCATGAACGCACTGGGCAAAAAGACCATGCTCTGCCTGCGCGAGCCCAGCCTTGGCCCCGTGTTCGGCGTAAAGGGCGGCGCTGCCGGCGGCGGCTACGCACAGGTGGTGCCCATGGAGGACATCAACCTGCACTTTACCGGTGACCTGCACGCCATTGGCACCGCCAACAACCTGCTGGCTGCCATGATCGACAACAGCATCCAGCAGGGCAACCCGCTGAATATCGATCCCCGCCGCATCACCTGGAAGCGCTGCATGGACATGAACGACCGGCAGCTGCGGTTCATCGTGGACGGTCTGGGCGGCAAGGTGAACGGCACCCCCCGCGAGGACGGCTTTGACATTACCGTGGCCAGCGAAGTCATGGCCATCTTCTGCCTTGCCACCAGCATCTCCGATTTGAAGGAGCGGCTGTCCCGCATCGTATGCGCCTATACCTACGACGGCAAGCCGGTGACCGCCGGTGAGATCGGCGCAGCCGGTGCCATGACCGCCCTGCTGAAGGACGCACTGGACCCGAACCTTGTGCAGACGCTGGAAAACAACCCCGCCATCATCCACGGCGGTCCCTTTGCCAACATTGCCCACGGCTGCAACAGCGTGCTGGCCACCAAGCTCAGCCTTTCGCTGGCAGACTACACCATCACCGAGGCCGGCTTCGGTGCTGATCTGGGTGCGGAGAAGTTCTTGGATATCAAGTGCCGCTATGCCGGTATTGCCCCCTCTGCCTGTGTGCTGGTGGCTACCGTGCGCGCCCTCAAGAGCCACGGCGGTGTAGCCAAGGCAGACCTGAACCAGCCCAACCTCGAGGCCGTCAAGGCCGGTGCTTCCAACCTGATCCGCCACATCGATAACCTGAAAAACGGCTTCGGTCTGCCGGTGGTGGTGGCTATCAATGCCTTCCCCACCGACACCGCCGAGGAGCAGGCTTATGTGGAGCAGGTCTGCGCCGAGCAGGGCGTGCCCTGCGTGCTGAGCGAGGTATTCGCCAAGGGCGGCGAGGGCGGCAAGGCACTGGCTGAGAAGGTGCTTGAGATTCTGGAGGATCGTCCCATCCAGTACACCTACCCGCTGGAGATGCCCCTGAAGGACAAGATCAACGCCATTGCCACCAAGATCTACCGCGCCGACGGCGTGAATTACAGCGCCGCCGCCAGCAAGACGTTGGCCGAGCTGACCGAGATGGGCTACGGCAACCTGCCTGTGTGCATTGCCAAGACCCAGTACAGCTTCAGCGACAACGCCAAGCTGACCGGTGCACCCACCGGCTTCACCATGGAGGTGCGCGAGGTGCGTCTGGCCGCCGGTGCAGGCTTTGTGGTCGTCATCTGCGGCAACATCATGACCATGCCCGGCCTGCCCAAAAAGCCCGCCGCCGTGAACATCGACGTAGACGCCGACGGCAAGATCACCGGCCTGTTCTGATAAAAAATCCTGATAAAACACAAAGGCGCTGTCCTTGCGGACAGCGCCTTTTGTATTTTCACTCCATGGTGTGGCTGCAAAGGTAGTCCACCCATACAGCGTAGCCCTCCGGCTTGATATGGTAGCCGTCCGGCTGGGCGTAGCTTTCGATCAGGTCGCCGTTTTCGTCCGCCAGCACCTCCCACAGGTTGAGGAAATAGCAGTTCTTTTCCAGTGCAATGGCGGCAAGTTCGTTGTTGATGTGGCACAGACGGTCGCGGTTCAGCCCTGCGTGGTTTGCCTGCGCGCTCACCTCCGGCCGCACCGGCGTGATGGACTGCACATAGATCTTTGCATCCGGCAGCGCCTGACTGATCATATCCAGCATCAGGCGGTAGTAGGTCAGAAAGCTGGTGTAGTCGGTGTCCTGCCCCAGCACATTACTGCCCAGCAGCACATAGACGGCCTTGGGCTGCTGCGCGGTCAGCGCGTCCAGCGGGATCTCTGTCACGCCGTCCACCCGCTTGCAGCTGGTGCCGTTGACAAAGGCGTTGGGGCCTACCCCCTTATAGGCACAGAACTGCGCCCCGGGCAGACCGGTATCGTAGATCTGCAAGCCCTGCGTCAGGCTGTCGCCCACAAAGCTGGCCTGCGCAAACCAGCTTTTTTCCACCGGGGCACTGGCCGGCAGCGCCGCCATGCGGAAGTCCAGCGCGGTCTCGGTGCTGTCCTCCAGTGTCTGCACCCGCAGCTGCCGGGCCAGCGGATAGCTGACCGTGTTCCATGTGTTGTCCGTGGTCACCTGCCGCAGAATGGTGTTCTGGCTCAGGGCGGTATCCACGCGCTCCCGGTGCAGCACCTTCCACAGGATGCCGATGGCGCTCAGCAGAGCCAGAAGCGCCAGCAGAGCAACGATGATAAACACCCTGCGCCAGCGCCGGTGCAGGATGCGTCGCCGGTATTCCTGATAATCTGCCATTGTCGTTCCCTCACTTCCGGCCCGGAGTACGGGCGGTTCTGCTTATAGTATAGCATAACTGCACCCAACAGCAAGCCCCATTTGCCAAAAATGTGCCGCCGGTTTTGCACGGTGCGGGGCTGTTTTGGTGCAAAACAGACAGTGCCCTGCCGCAAACGCTTGCATCCAATAGGCAGGATGTGCTATACTAAGATGAATCAAACGACAGGGAGGCTTTCACGATGGCATATACACCGAAATTGACTTATAAAGGCAAGCCCCTCGTCCGCAAGGACAATGAGCTGTATTACGGCAGCATGACCGATCCCTATGTGCTGTATCTGCAGATTTTGACCACCACCCCGGTGGGCGAGCAACAGGTAGCCGACAAGGTACACCTGATGCTGCTTTCTACGGATACCACCAAGGCACCGCAGGAGCGCGTAGCGCGCCAGACCACCAAGCACGGCCTGTACAACGCGCTGGACATCGGCGGCATCTGGCTGCAGAAGGCCAACGAGAACCGCTGAATCAATTTAAAATGAACAATGCCGGACAGTCTGCGGACTGCCCGGCATTGCGTTTTTACAGGGACGATTTGGAATGGCCTTCGCGTGCGCTTTGGCCATATTCATAGGAATTTCTTTTTTAGATTGCAATTTTGGAAAATCTGCGGATTTTCCAAAATTGCCTTTTCACGGGCGATGAAGAAGCGTTTACTCCTCGGTCACCTCAAAGTCCAGCGGTTCGCCGCAGTTGGGGCACTTGGGCGCGCCGTCCAGCAGCTCATCCTCCTCAAATACGGCGGTCTTTCCGCAGGCGGGGCAGGTCACCTCGTACTGCACGGGGGCGTCCTTGGCTTCGTCCTCGTCGCCTTCCAGTGCGACCTCAAAGGTCACGCCGCAGTGGGCGCAGTTGGCTTCGCCTGCATCCAGATCATCCTCGCTGACGTAGACGGTCTCGCCGCAGGCGGGGCAGGCTACCTCGTAGAAGGGCTCGCTGGCGATGTCGTCATCTCCCGCATCCTCATCCTTGTCGGCTGCGTCGTCGTCCTCGTCCTCGGCATCCTCGTCCTCGTACAGGTCGGCCTCCAGATCCTCCAGCTCCTCGCTCAGATCATTGATCTGGTCGTAGGCGTGGGTCAGATCCTCGTCCATGGCGGCAATGGCATCGGCCATCTCGCCCAGCAGTGCGGCCATGGCCTTGATGATCTTGCCCTCTTTGGTGCTCTCATCCACGCCCAGACCGTCCACCAGGCCCTGCAGGTAGGCTGCTTTCTTGTTCAGTTCCATCTGAAATGCCCTCCTTGTGTATGATACAAAAACCGGGCAAGCGGTTGCCCGCTGCCCGGTATGCGACAAATGATCAGACGCGCTCCATATACTCGCCGGTGCGGGTATCGATGCGGATGTGATCGCCCTCGTTGATGAACAGAGGCACACGGATCTCGGCGCCGGTCTCAACGGTAGCGGGCTTCAGGGTGTTGGTAGCAGTGTTGCCCTTGACACCCGGCTCGGTCTGGGTGACTTCCAGCTCGATGAAGTTGGGGATCTCGACGCTGAACACCTTGCCCTTGTAGCTCAGCAGCTTGCACAGCTCGTTCTCCTTGCAGAACTTGAAGTTATCGGGCACGTCGGCTGCGTTGACGGGGATGTCATCGTAGGTCTCGTTGTCCATGAAGTGGTACAGATCGCCGTCCTCGTAGCTGTAGGTCACGTCCTTACGCTCGATGAAAGCCTGCGGGAACTTTGCGGTGGGGTTGTAGCTGGTCTCGACCACAGAGCCGGTGATGACGTTCTTGGTCTTGGTACGGACAAAGGCAGCGCCCTTGCCGG
>PPYF01424905.1_pt1 | contig 17143 bp, 9 predicted proteins | sample 1559871 | NCBI WGS metagenome assembly PPYF01 (sample SAMN08240021, study PRJNA423297) | Human gut metagenome, whole genome shotgun sequencing project.
ATCATTCTTGTTAAAGGTTACGGCGCAAAGATATGGCGGCTAACAACTTATGTCAAGGCGGAAAATAGAATGGTTACGTTACTTTAAAGGCGTTGGGAATAGATGACCGTTGTGATTTAATTGATATTTCGAATTATCGTTATGAAGATTATGTCTCTTTGATGCAAAGGATGGCAGATGACATGTGGCAACGTGTAGAAAATGCAGTTGCTGTGGCGAAGAAGATGGGAGTACAGACTCTTTGGTATGCTAAATGGATGAATCCGGCATCTGTTCGTGAACGGTATCATTATGGTTATTGGTTGCAATATTATCTTTTTAAGGATATAGAAAATCATTTGATGAGGACCGGAAACAAAAAACAGATAAAAGAATTAGCTATTGCTTATTATACAGGAAACTGGAAATTATAATACTATGATAAAGAAAAATATTATTATCGGGCTGTTCATCTGTCAGAACTGCATTATATCAGCATGGGGAAGTACAGTCGGTGAGAAAAAAGATTTTTATTTTTTCTCTAAACAGGATGAAAAGAATATACGGCTTTCTGCCAAGGTAGAATGGGGGAAAGAGATAATAAAAGACATGGAAGAGAAAGTGGTGGAACGGAGAAAACATTCGTTGGAAGTCCCTGTAAAAGAAGGAGGACATTTTCATCATTATTTCTGTCCGAAGCATAATTTGCTGTTCACATTCGATTGGAATAAACCAAATCAACATTACTGCTCTGCTTGTGGGAAAGACTGGGCGGGTGTTGAACGCTATGACCGTGCATGGATTTATATGCTTCACATGAAGAACCGTGATTATATGGTCAATTGTACATATCTCTATTTAGCTACGGGAAGAAAAGAGTATGCCGGTTACATACGGGATATGCTACTGGATTATGCTGCCAGGTACCCGAATTATAAGGTACATGATGCAGCCGGAAAAGAAACCTATCAGCATAGTGGAAAGGCATTTGCGCAAAGTTTGGATGAATCCAGTTGGGCTACAGATATAGCAATGGTATATGGCGCAATAAAAAAGACGCTGATAAAAAAAGAAAAAGAAATAATAGAGAATGGATATCTGAAACCGGCTGTTGACTTGCTTTTACATCGTCCTGCCGAAGGAAACTGGCAGATGTGGCTGAACAGTGGATTAGCGGCTTTGGGAGTTGCATTGGAAAAAGACTCGATTATTGAGATAGCAGTGAATCAAAAAGAGGGTTATCGGAATACTCTGAAGCGGCATCTGAATAAAGACGGGTGGATAAATGAGGGTTCTCCCCACTATCATTATTATCCATTGGAGGCTTTACTGAAAACAGCAGAGGCGGTAAGATGCAGAAATATAAATTTGTATGATGAAGATATGCATGCTATGTTTGTCGAACCAGTGAAAGGAGTCTATCCTGATTTATCGTTTCCAGCACATAGTGACGGATGGTATGGAGCCAATCTGTTGTCACAGTCTGCGCTTTATGAGATAGCAAATGTTCGTTTGCATGATCCGCTTTTACAGGAAGTATTGGAAAAAATCTATGCCGGAAAGAAACGCCTTGATCCGGCTGCATTGCTTAGTGGGAAAGCTATACCCTCATCCGGAACTCCGCTTATTCAAAAGAGTTATTTATTTGATACTTCCGGATTTTGTCTGCTTCGTAGCGGAGATAAGACGGTTGTGTTGAAATACAGTGGCAATGAACGTGGGCATGAACATCCTGATAAACTCTCATTTACTCTCCATAATGGAAAAACGGAACTAGTTTCTGATTTTGGGACTTCAGGTTATGGTATTCCTGATTATTTAAAATGGTATAAACGGACATTATCCCACAGCACTGTATTGGTGGACGCTAAAGATCAAAAGAACAAGAAAGGAAAACTGATTGCATTCGATGATACTCATGCGGCAGCTGAAATAGATGAAGCTTATCCGGGAGTGAAAATGATACGCAAAATGAAGCTATCCGGTAATTTGCTGAAGGATACTTTTATGTGTGAATCAACTGATGAACATCTATACGAATATGTGATAATGTTCAATGAAAAACCATTATTGCAGGGAGAAGGCACAGCTATTTTATTGAATGATTCGGAAGTGCATCAATGTATTCAGGGAACGATGGTCTGGCATTATCAACATGGCTTTATTTGTCATACTCCTTCTGCCGAAATCACTTTTGAACTACCCGGAATAGAAGAGATTGAAGTTGTATTGGGGAAGGCATCGGGTATCCCTTCCAATCCTACTGTCAATGATGGTCCGGGAGCGGGGGATATGGCAGTGAGGCCATGCTATCCATTGATAATCCGGGTAAAAGGTAAGTGTTTGAATGTAAATGCATCGTGGATGATTCATTAACCGATATAAGAAAAAAATGCGCTTAAAATATCATGTACACGCATTTTAAGCTCTCAATTATGCGATTATTTAAGCCTTTGTTTAAGTCGGCATTCTTTCCTTTGCCGAAAAGTTTAATTTTAAATATAATCTGATGAAAGCAAAATCTATCTTAATTGTCCTGGCATTTATTTTATCACAATCGGTGTCAGCTAAGGTAAAGCTTCCGACTGTATTGGGAGATAATATGGTGCTGCAACAGCAGACTACCGTAAATCTTTGGGGAACAGCTTCTCCTTCCAGACAAGTCAAAGTGATAACTTCATGGAATAAAAAGAAATACGTGACTAGTGCGGATACATCCGGTAAATGGAGTATTCAGGTAATGACTCCGTCGGCCGGAGGACCATTTGAAATCATGTTTGATGATGGTGAAATAACAACGTTGCAGAATATATTGATTGGTGAAGTTTGGTTCTGTTCAGGACAATCTAATATGGAGATGCCAATGAAAGGATTTCATCGGCAACCTGTGGAAGGTGCACAAGATATATTAGTGAAGGCCCGTAAAGAAACTCCCATACGTATGTTTACTGTTAAAAAGAATCCTTCGCCTGTACCTTTAGATACATGTGGCGGTGTTTGGAATGAACATACTCCGGAAGGCGTAGCTGAAACCAGTGCGGCAGCTTACTTCTTTGCCCGTTATCTGAATGAGGTATTGGAGGTTCCGATCGGTTTGGTGATTTCAGATTGGGGAGGTACCCGTGTACAGGCGTGGATGTCAAAAGAAGCTGTTGCGCCATTTAAAGACGAAGTCACTGATTCGAATACCTCTTCTTTGTATAATGGAATGATTGCCCCTGTGATACCTTATACTATTAAAGGAATGATTTGGTATCAGGGAGAAAGCAACAGTTACAACCCTCAGCTTTATAAAAGACTGATGCCTGCTTTTGTAGCCGGACTGCGGAAAGATTTTGGAGTGGGTGATTTTCCATTCTATTATGTGCAGATAGCTCCATATACTTATGGAGGTATTGAGAAAAAGGGAGCGCCGGGCATTCGGGAAGCACAGTTGGAAATGATGAAAATTGTGCCTAATTGCGGTATGGCTGTAACTATGGATATTGGAGCTAAGACACAAATCCATCCGGCAAAAAAAGAAGAAGTGGGTAAGAGATTGGCATATTGGGCATTGGCTAAAACTTATCAGCGGAATTCCTTTGGTTATTCCGGTCCTGTCTATCATTCTATGAGTATCGAAGGTAATAAGGTATATGTCAATTTTGATAATGTGCCGGAAGGAGTAGCTCCGCTTGAAGTAGAATTAGAAGGATTTGAAATGGCGGGAAGTGATCGTAAGTTTTATCCCGCGAGGGCTATAGTGGAAGGACGGAGAGGACTGTTGGCAGTGACCTGTGACCAGGTACCGGTTCCTGTAGCTATTCGCTATGGATATAAAGATTATGTGGAAGGAAGTCTTTTTGATGTATATGGTTTACCGGCTTCATCGTTTCGTACGGATAACTGGGAGGATGTGGAAAAAATGGATACTGTAAGCAGAAATCCTTTTATAACTCATTTGTTTACTGCTGATCCTTCGGCCCATGTTTGGGAAGATGGCCGCTTATACATCTATGCTTCCCATGATGTAAATCCTCCCCGGGGATGTGATTTGATGGATCGTTATCATGTGTTTTCTACGGATGATATGATAAACTGGAAAGATCATGGTGAGATTCTAAACTCATCACAAGTGCCTTGGGGAAGAAAAGAAGGGGGATTTATGTGGGCACCGGACTGTGCTTATAAGGATGGAACCTATTATTACTATTTTCCGCATCCAAGCGGAACAGACTGGAATCACACCTGGAAGATTGGAGTGGCTACCAGTAAATATCCGGATCGTGAGTTTAAAGTACAAGGGTATATAGAAGGATTGGGTGATACATTTGCCATGATCGACCCCTGTGTATATGTTGATCAGGATGGACAAGCGTATTTCTATTTCGGTGGTGGCGGTCGTTGTATGGGAGCGAAACTAAAAGAAAATATGATGGAATTGGCCGAACCTTTGCGATTGATGGAAGGGCTTGTTGATTTTCATGAAGCTACTTGGATACATAAATATAAGGACATTTATTATTTGTCTTATTCGGATAACCACCAGCCGGGTGGGAACCGCATGAATTATGCAACAAGTGACAATCCGTTAGGACCATGGAAGTACAGGGGAATTTATATGGAAGGTACCGGTATCGAAACCAATCATGGTTCTATTGTAGAATACAAAGGGCAGTGGTACGCTTTTTATCACAACGGTGCTTTGTCCGGTGGAAAAGGAAATCTGCGTTCAGTGTGTGTCGACAAATTATATTATAATGAAGACGGAACTATACGAATGGTTCGTCAAACCTCAAATTAAATCATAATTTATGAATTACAGAAAAATCTTTTTAGCCATGTCTATGGTGGCTGGCTTGATCGCCGGATGTTCTTCGGACACTCCGGATGAGTATTGGAAAAATGAGGAACCGGGTGTTTTGCTTACTCCTCCCGCACCCGAACAAACGGAAGAGGAAGTGCCTGAAACACCAGCTGCAGTAAAGCATAAGACTTTTTCCGGGCAGGTGATGTGTGGTTATCAGGGATGGTTTACGGCAGAAGGGGATGCAGTTGGAAAAGGCTGGCAGCATTTGTATCCTACAGGTTACAATGAATTTAAACCGGGGTATTCCAGTATTGAGTTTTGGCCGGATATGAGCGAGTATACAAAGAAATATCCGACAGCTTTTAAGCAACCTGACGGACAGACCGCCTACTTTTTTAGTTCGGCTGATTACGAAACGACTGACCTGCATTTTAAATGGATGAAGCAGTATGGAATTAACGGAGCTATTATCCAACGTTTTAAAAGTACCATTCAAGGTCGTCCGTGGATGGAGGAAATTATCGCAAATGCGATCAAGGCTGCCGAGAAATATAATATTGCTATCATGCTTGAATATGACTTGAGCGGGTTAGAACAAGGAGAGAGCCTTGATTACATTATCAATGACTGGAAAAGACTAAACGACAGATTCCACTTTACAGATCCGGACAAATGTCCTAATTATTTATGGGAAAAGGGACGTCCTCTTGTCGGTTTCTTTGGTATTAGTCTGAATAATGGCAAATCCAGCACGCCGGAACAGTATCTGGAGCTGATGGATAATATGGAAGGTCGTGACGGAGTGAAAGGAGAGCTTTCCTATCTGGCAGGGAGTGGCTATGCATGGCTTTCTTCCGGAAGTGATGCAAAACCGTTCAGTCAATGGGAAAAAGTCTTTAAACGTTGTGCGGTTATATCACCATGGGCGGTAGGTCGTTATAGCGATGTAAATTCTTTCCTTAATAAAAAGGAGATAATCGAGAGAGATGTTGCCTGGTGCAAAAAGAATCATAAAGTATATGCTCCGGTGGCATTCCCTGGTTTCTCATGGAGAAATACCCAAACCGTATTCGAGAACAATGGGACAAAGATTACGTTGCCGGCCAGGGATGTTTACGATCAGGTGCCTCGTTTGAAGGGGACTTTCTTTTGGAGACAGTTGGCATCATACAGGGAATGGGGAGCAGATGGAGTGTTCGTAGCTATGTTTGATGAAATAGATGAAGGTACAGCTATTTTTAAATGTACTCATAAGGATGTGACTCCGATCAATGTTTCGGCAATTAATCCGCAGGGACAGTTTCTTAGCTATGATGATGATTTGAATACCGGATATTATATATTCCTGGCTGGTGAAGCTGGTAAATGGTTTAAGGGAGCGACCGGGTATACCCAAACAAAACCAGCTTACAAGGAGCCGGAAGCAATAGACTAATAGATACCTAAAATTTAAAAATATGAGGACATTAAATCAACTTATTTTTCTTATTGCAGCTCTTTTATTCACACTTTCCGGCTATGCGCAGAACAAAAGCATTACGGGTAAAGTGACGGACGAAAGCGGAGAAGCAATTATTGGTGCCAATGTAAAATTGATTGGCAGTAATTCCGTCGGAGCAATCACTGATTTGGACGGCCAATTTTCTTTGAGTGTACCCAATGCCGGTACATTGGAAATATCGTATATCGGTTATGCGGCAAAACGTGTTTCAATAGGTAAATCAACTATATACAATGTTATTCTAAATGAAGATTCCAAAGCTTTGGATGAAGTGGTAGTGGTAGGATATGGTACACAGAAGAAAGTAAATTTGACGGGGGCTGTTTCGGCAATCAATAGTGATGAAATGATTGCTACTAAAAGTCAGAATGTGCAGAATATGTTGACGGGTAAAGTGCCTGGTGTGCGTGTGATACAGAAGACATCAGAACCAGGCGAACTGACCAATCAGTTTGATATTCGTGGCTTTGGTGCTCCGCTGATTGTGGTGGATGGTGTGCCCCGTGACAACTTCGAACGTATGGACCCGAATGAAATAGAGTCGGTTTCCGTATTGAAAGATGCTTCTGCTGCTATTTATGGGGTACGTGCTGCTAATGGTGTGGTTTTGATTACGACTAAACGAGGTGAAAAGAACAAAGCTAAGATTGAGTATAATATGTACTATGGCATCCAGACACCAGCGGAGATTTTACAGCCGGTAGGTTCGGTAGACCGTATGATTTTATTTAATGAAAAATCTATGCGGAATACGACAAATCCGCAACATAAATACACACAGGAAGAAATAAACGCCTATCTGAATGGTGACAAACATTCGACCGACTGGTATGGTGCAGTGATGAATAATACAGCTCCGCAGCAGCAACATAATGTGTCTATTAGTGGTGGCAGTGATAAAATGGACTATTATATCAATTTGGGATATACAGATCAGGAAGGCTTCTTCAAAAAGAACGCGATGGGTTACAATCGCTATAACTTGCGTTCTAATGTAACGGCACAGATTACTAAAAACTTGAAGGCTTCTGTAAGAATCAATGGTATCCTGGATAAAAAACAACGCCAGCAAATAGCTACTTTCGAAATTTATAAAGCATTGTGGCGTTCTATACCGGATGAACCGGTCTATGCTAATGATAACCCCGAGTATTATTGGAAGCCGGGGGCTGATATTGTAAATGTGTTGGCAGCCATAGATCCGGAACAGTCCGGTTATAACATAGCCCGTAATCGCATCTTTCAGTCGTCAGTGGATTTAGAATATACTGTTCCTTTCGTAAAGGGGTTGAAAGTGAAGGGTATGTTCAGTTATGACAACTCGACGAGTGATAATACAGATTATAGAAAAGAATATAATGAGTATAAATATAATTCGACGAACGGAACTTATGAAGCTTCTCCCCGACAGAGTCCGACGTATCTGAATCGCTATTATGGTAACAGTTACAACGTATTGTGGCAGGCGTCCGTCAGTTATGATAACACATTCGTGGAAAAACATCATGTATCAGGATTATTACTTTTTGAAGAAACACATAATGAAAGAGACAATATTAGTGCTTCCCGTGAGTTTTCCATTGCTTATCCATACCTGTTTGCCGGAAATTCGGAAAACCAGTTAGGTACATCCAATGCGAATGGAATTGGAGAAAGCGCCTCACGTGCGTTGGTCGGACGTTTCAATTACGATTTCAAGAATCGTTATCTGGCAGAGTTCTCATTTCGTTATGATGGTTCATCAAAGTTTCCGGCTAACAGCCGTTGGGGATTTTTCCCAAGTGTGTCGTTAGGTTGGCGTATGGCCGAAGAATCATTTATCAAGAATAAACTTTCATTCGTTGATAATTTGAAGCTGCGCGCTTCATGGGGACGCATGGGAGACGATTCCGTTGCCGATTATCAGTTTGTTACGGGATATAATTATCCGAATACCAGTGGCGATAAAATCAATAACTATCCGAAGGGATATATCTTTAACGGCAATTTTATCAATGCGGTTGGTTTCCGTGCATTAGCTAATCCGAATATAACCTGGTTTACAGTAGATACCTGGAATATGGGTGTTGATGTCGATTTGTGGAGTGGATTGCTGGGATTTTCTTTCGATGCATTTATGCGTAATCGTGATGGATTGATGGCCGACCGTTTGTCTACAATTCCGGGAACGTTTGGTGCTACGATGCCGAAAGAAAACTTGGAGAGCGATCGTTCAAAAGGACTTGAAGTCGAATTGAGACATCGTAATCGGATTGGAGACTTTACTTATAGTGTGACTGGGAATATTTCAATAACTCGTACAATGTGGCGTTACAAAGAGCGCAATCCTTCGGGAAACTCTTATGAGAACTGGAGAAATAATATAACTAACCGTTACAATGATATTTGGTTTGGCTGGGGGGATAACGGGCGTTATCAAAGTTATGACCATGTAGCCTACTCTCCTGTTTATACCGGAAATGCTGCATTGCCGGGTGACTATATCTATGAAGACTGGAATAATGACGGTATCATTGACGATATGGACAGACATCCTATCGCAACCACTGTATCCAAAGAAGGAGCGGATGCCAGCAAGTTTGAAAATAAACGTAACTATCCTTTGATGAACTTTGGTATAACGCTGACCGGCGCATGGAAAGGATTGGATATGAGCATGACTTTCCAGGGTGCAGGAATGTCTTATGTGGCTTTTGGTGAACAGTTGTCTTCTCCTTTGGGTTGGGAGGGAAACGCACTCGATCTCTTTATGGATAGATGGCGTCCCGCGAATCCGAATCAGGACCCGTATGATCCAAGTGTGGAATGGATTCCCGGGTATTATGCTTATGGAGGCATTGCACCGGATGATAACTCTGGTTTTGCTGTTCAGAAAGGAACTTATTTGCGTCTGAAGACAATGGAGTTAGGCTATACGCTACCTAAGCAGTGGCTATCTAGTGTAGGAGTAAAGAACCTGCGTGTATTTGTCAATGCATATAATCTGTTTACTCTTACAGGAGTAAAAGGAGTCGACCCGGAAAAACCGGCAGAACTGAATGGGTATATGTATCCGTTGAATAGAACATATAATTTTGGTGCGAGCATCACATTCTAATTGGGAAGGAGACTAAAAACATGAAAAAGATAAAAAACATCATAATGATTGCATTAGCAAGCTCTCTGTTTGCAGCTTGTCAGGACTTGGACATTCCGCCCAAGAATATAATACTTAATTCTGAAATTTATACCGAAGGTGGTATTGAAGCCTATATGGCGGGGCTTTACAATCATCTTCCGATGGAAGATTTCAATATGTCCGACGAGGGAAACCAAAATGGATTTTATTTCTGGAACTGTATTAAATGGGATATGTGCAGTACGGGTGAGACTGTGAATGCCAATCAAACGGCTATTTATATTCCACAAAAAGGATATTGGAGCAGAGGTTATCAGATAATCCGCCAGGCAAATACTCTGATAGAAGATCTTCCCGCCTATATTGGTAAACTGAATGGGGTGAAAAGCTGGATTGCTGAAGCTAAATTTATTCGCGCCTATGTCTATTTTTCTATGGTGAAACGTTATGGTGGAGTGCCTCTTTTGGATACTCCTCAAGAATCTACCGGTAACGATGAGGATTTGTGGATTGCACGTAGCAGCCATGAAGCTTGCATTGACTTTATCTTGAAAGATCTGGATGAGGCTATTGCGGATATGGGTACGGAAAAAGTGGCAGGACGCGCTAATAATAAATATGTAGTTGCCGCATTTAAGTCAAGGGTTGCATTGTATGCCGGTTCAGTAGCACGTTATGGAAGCCAGTTCAATTATGCAAGTAAAGAAGATGCTGCCAAACTGCTTTGTGGCATTTCCGCAGAAAGAGCAAATGACTATTTCTTACAGGCCTATCAGTCTGCCAAAATTGTAGAAAATGGAGGATATGCTTTGTATGAAGGTAATTCTGATAAAGAAGCTAATTTCCGTGAAGTGTTCAGCAGGGCTGATGATAACAGTGAGTCCATATTCATTCGTCAGTATAGCAAGAACGATTACGTGCATAGTTTCGATGCTGTATATTGTCCTCCTCGGATGACGACTACATACGGACACCGGTATAATGTAACTCTTGACTGGGTGGAACTGTTTGACGGACTTCCATTGCATCGCAACACCGGGCGTTTGAAAACGACAGATGATGAAGGTAATTATGTGGTATATGATAGTCCGACAGCTTTATTTGAAAATGCCGAGCCGCGTTTAAGAGCTTGTCTGCTACTACCCGGACGTACCTACAAAGGCGTGGAATTGGATATTCGCGCAGGTATTATTAAGGAGGAAATCGATCCTTCTACTCCGATTGCCAAATTTATTACAGATGACGGACAGACTACATCCAGCTATAGTAATGTTGCCTTTGTCAGAGAGAATATAGAGCGTGCTACGGGAGACAGTAGAAATCAGCAGAATCCTTATGTGACGAAAGCCGGTCTGAAGTTATTCAAGAATGGAATCGATGGTCCTGCTAACCAGGCTACAAATACTTTAACCGGTTTTCACGGAGCAAAATGGCTGAATCTGAATATGACAATAGGTGATACTCAATTGCATGTATCTACTCAATCATGGATTGATATTCGTTATGCTGAAGTTGTATTAAATCGTGCAGAAGCTGCTTTAGAACTATATCAGAATGGAGTCTCTAATTTTGAAGGAACTGATTTGAGACAAGATGCTTATGATTGTATCAACAGTGTCCGTTCGAGAGCCGGGGCGACTTTGCTGAGTTCACCTACGCAGTTGACTGATATATCACGTGAGGGACTTGAACGTGGTATGGGAGCGGGTTCTTTTGTTTATGCTCCGAATGACGGACTTCATATCATCCGTATAGAACGCTATAAAGAACTTGCATTTGAGCATAAGCTGTATTGGGATTTGCGTCGCTGGTTTACGTTCGATACTCAAATTTATCAATATCGCCGCCGTGAACTGCTTCCTTTCCTGTTTGCTAAAGGGGCTACGGTAAATAGTGCAGGTAATCCTGTGGGCAAGTATATCTATGATACCCGTGTCTCTGAATTTGCCAATAATTCCTTGACATTTGAAACAAAGAACTATTATGATAAGATACCTGACGGTGAACGAAAGGTAAATCCGTTACTTGAACAAAATAATCAGTACTAATACATTAAGACAGAAGAAATATGAGAAATATACTAAATCTATTAGCGTTGTTGGCACTCGCAGTAGGAACAGCCTCTTGTGAGATTGACAACTATGATGCTCCGGAAGCTGGAATATCAGGAACAATTTATAGTCCTGATGGCAATCCTTTGCAGGTGGGAGCAGGAAAGACCAGTATGCAAATAAAGATTGTAGAAAGAAGTTTTGCGAGAGATGAATCGACGGTAGTTACTCCACAGTATTTGAATTTGCGTCAGGAAGGGACTTACACAAATGAGAAGTTGTTTGTGGGTACTTACGAAGTACTTCCTGTCGAAGGGGCTTTTTATCCTTTGGATGAGGCTGAAGATACAAAAACTGTGACTTTGGCCAGTGGTAAAATAACGTCACTGGATTTTACTGTGATTCCTTATCTGTACGTAGAATTTGTGGGCAATCCTTATCTGACCGAAGAAGGTTATTTGGAATGTGCAGTGAAGTTTATTCGTAACAGTAAAGAAGGGGTTGCAATGCCGGATGTGAATAATATGCAATTGTATATTTCGCATACTAAATACTGCGGACCCAGTGGCGATGAGAATTACATTTCCCCTACCGTTACTATAACCAATGCACAGGATGGTGAAACGATTTATCTGCGGTCGAAAATTCCTTTCAAATATTCCGGAACCTATTGGGTACGGGTAGGAGCTTGCTGTAATGACCAGTATAAGAAATATAATTTTTCGGAAATCAAGAAGGTTGAAGTGCAACTGGATGAAAGTCAAGATTAATTTTAAATAGAACTATGTCAAACTTAATATTTTATTTATTATGAAAAAGAAATTCGTAAATGCGTTTTTACTGGGAACAATGTTACTTTCGATGGGAGTAGGTTTTGTGGCGTGTAATGGAGACGATATTGATAATTTGGAACGCAGGATGGCCATTGCGGAAGCGAATATCAGGGATAATGAAGCTAAACTTTCAAATGCGTTGGCTACAGCTAAAAGAATAGCAAGTTATGAGAAGAATGAAAATGGAAACTGGGTTTTCACTTTCACTGATGGACAATCTATCGAAATTGTGTCAGGTGCAACATCTTCTGTTCCTGAAATAGCAATAACGGAGAATGAAGAAGATAAAACGCTGACTATCACTCTGAATGGTAAATCGTATACTTTCTCGAAAGAAGGCTCTGATTATAATGGACTAAACGGAGTATTCTATATGCCGGAATATGTAGACGATGTGGCGTTGACGGATGTGGAAGGTAAGGTGACTGTTAAGTTTAAAGTGATGCCAAAAGACGTGGATCTTGTAAACGCAACATTTACATTGAATAATGTGACTCTGTTAAAGACCCGAAATGCCGGCGAAGAATTGTTTGTGATTACAGAGACTGCAAAAATAGCGGAAGGAATTTGGAACGTTACATTGGCTGTCAATGAAGACAGTGATGTCAAGAAGGATGAGACTTATACTGCTGCATTGGAAATAACCTATAATGAAACAACAGTAAGTTCTGATTTCTTTAAAATCAAGATAAATGCCGCCTATGCAGGAAATACGGTCGTTAAACCTATTGCCTCATGTAATATGGAAGCGATAGCGGGAAATGACGGAGCTTATAAGGCAACGATTCCGGCTGGACTGGGAGAGTATAACTTTAACGGGCAAATGGACTTCAAAAAACTTTATAAGAATTTACCGGCGGGAGCTACCTTTGAATTAGGTGCAAAGGAAGAGCAGAACAATTGGGTGGCAAATGATACCAGATATGCTGCTTTTTTAGGAACTCTGAAAGCTGATGGTATGTGGGACTTAAAGTTCCGTCCGGGAGATTCGGGCAAATGGAACGGTGGTGAAAGCATGAATGATGCTGCTCATCCAGGACTACTGATTTTGGTGAAAGATGCTGGTGGTAATATTCTTTCTAAAATTTATTGGGCAATCGTTGACGAAATAGCTGCCTGCCAAAATGTAGGTATGGGTTTATCGGGTGCATCTGCTCATTTCAATATTACGCCCACAACGAATACATTTGATATACAAGCTTATCTTGCTACTCATTCGCAGCCTTATCTTGATTATACATCCGATGTGGCTTCCGTGAAAGATGGAAAATTGGTAGTTGCCGAATGGGCTAAAGCCTATTGCGCTCAACCGGGATCGGGAGGTCTGAACTTCACAGCAGGGCAATTTAACCTTGTAGGCGCCAATGGTGAATCTGATGACGTAACTAAAGTGACATTCACGGATTATGCTTCTATTAATTCAACTACCGGTGTTATCACCTTCTTGGATGATGCAAAAAGACAAACCCCGATGAGAATAGGCATTCAGTTGAATTACCATTATGATTATGGCAGTGCATGGATTCTTCCTAGCAATGGCAAATTATGGCTTTGGTTTAATAGAACAGGGCGTGTCGATACTCCGGCATTACAATAAATAGACTTTATATGAACAACAAGCAACTTTGGTAAACGAAGAAGGGTATTTGCTTTCCATAGGCAAATACCCTCTTTCCATCCGGATAAGTTATTATAATACAATAGAGTTGCTTAATAAGCAAAATAATGAAGAAATACTTTTTTATATACATAGCTTTCTGTTTAAGTTTACCCATATTGACTTGTTGTAGTACTAAACAGATAGAAAAAACTCCAGTTGACTATGTCAATCCTTATATGGGAAATATTAGTCACTTGTTGGTGTCTACTTATCCTACGGTACACTTGCCTAATAGTATGCTGCGTGTATATCCCGAGCGTGCGGATTATACATCGGACAGAATAAAGGGACTTCCTTTGATCGTGACAAGTCATAGAGGAAGTTCTGCATTTAATTTGAGCCCTTTTCAGGGAGATGCAAGTGCGATAAAACCGGTGGTTTCATATAGTTACGATCAGGAAATTATCAAACCGTATTTCTATTCTGTGTTTTTAGATGAACCTCGGATCGAAGTGAAATATGCACCGTCACATCAGTCGGGTATTTATGAGCCGAAAACCATGGCTGATAAGCCGACTTATCTTATGCTGAACTCGGGGAATGGAGTGATACAGGCAAATGGAAATACGGTCAGCGGCTTTCAACAATTAGAAAATCAGACGAAGGTATATATGTATCTGGAAACGGAAAAGCCTCCCGTACGTATACAATCCGGCAATGAAAAAGAGTCTTATCAAATACTGTATTTAGGCGATCAGGCACAGACGATACATCTGCGTTATGGTATTTCATTTATCAGCGTAGAACAGGCGCGTCGAAATCTATATCGCGAGTTGAACGACTATAATGTGGAGAAACTGGCAAGAAAAGGACGTGAAAAGTGGAACGAGGCATTGAGTAAAATTGAAATTACCAATGAATCGGATGAGAATAAAGCCGTATTTTATACATCCATGTATCGTTGTTATGAACGCCCTGTGAATATCAGTGAAGACGGACGGTATTTTAGTGCTTTTGATGGAACTGTGCACGAGGATGATGGAGTACCTTTTTATACGGATGATTGGATTTGGGATACTTACCGGGCTACACACCCTTTACGTATATTGATCGAACCTGAATTGGAAACAGATGTTATTCGTTCTTATATTCGTATGGCAGAACAAATGGATAATTTATGGATGCCTACTTTTCCGGAAATAACAGGAGATTCACGGCGTATGAACTCGAACCATGCGGTAGCTACCATAGCTGATGCTTGTGTGAAGGGATTGACGGATTTTGATGTGGAAAAAGCATATCAGGCGTGTAAGCAAGGAATCGAAGATAAAACACTGGCTCCATGGTCGGGCAAACCTGCCGGATGGCTGGATGATTTTTACAAGAAACATGGTTATATTCCCGCATTGTCACCGGGAGAAAAAGAAACGGTGGCGGAGGTACATCCTTTTGAAAAACGGCAACCCATTGCTGTGACTTTGGGAACAGCTTATGACGAATGGTGCCTGTCGCGGATAGCCGGTTATTTGCAAAAAAAGGAAGAATATACTCATTATTTATCCTGCTCATATAACTATCGGAATGTATTTAATCCTGCAACCGGATTCTTTCATCCGAAAGATAAGGATGGAAAATTTATAGAACCATTTGATTACCGGTTTTCCGGAGGGATGGGAGCGCGTGAGTATTATTGAGAAAATAACGGTTGGATATATCGTTGGGATGTGCAGCACAATATTGCTGATTTGATAGAGCTGCTGGGAGGAAATGAGTGCTTTGTTCACGCATTGGATTCAATGTTCAATGAGCCTTTGGGACGTGGGAAATATGCATTTTACGCACAATTACCCGATCATACAGGAAATGTAGGGCAGTTCTCGATGGCTAATGAGCCAAGTTTGCACGTTCCTTATTTATATAATTACGCAGGAGAACCCTGGAAAACACAAAAACGCATTCGTATGCTGCTTCATCAATGGTTCCGTAATGATTTGATGGGAATGCCGGGGGATGAAGACGGAGGTGGAATGTCGGCTTTTGTGGTTTTCTCAATGATGGGATTCTATCCGGTTACTCCGGGGTCTCCTACATATAATATAGGTAGCCCGTTTTTTGAGCATATCAAGGTCAATTTGGGAAATGGCAAATGTTTTGAAGTGGAGGCTCGTAATTGTTCGGTGGAAAATAAATATATCCAATCGGCAACGCTGAACGGAAAAGAATGGAATCAGCCTTGGATTAGCCATCCGGATATAATGGGAGGTGGAAAACTGGTGCTTGTAATGGGAGATATGGCTAATAAAGAATGGGGGACTGGCCCGGAAAATGCACCACCTTCGGCAGAATAATTTCAATGTTTTCGTTTCATCAATGAGTTGTCTGTTGTCGGAATAATTGGTCGTAAATTTCATTTTTACGATAGCTAATGTTTCTTATTTATATTTTTCAAAATTAAAATGCGCTTTGTTCTTTTTGTGGAAAATACATACCTTTGGATGCTGAATGATTTAAATACGATAAGGACTTTATGCGTTTTTTGGTATGTATTTTTGTGCTTTTATTTGTACACAATCAATTTTCGAGGGCTGAAAAAACAATAAATAATGATTCTCTGTATACTGAAAAATATATCAGAGATATTTATATTTCCGACCCTGAACGTGCTTTGCAATTGTTGGACGAAGCAGAAAACAGAAAAGTATTTTCTTTGCAGCTGATTAATGAATTACGTAGTTTGTCATATCGCAATATGTATATGAATAAACTAGCTTTCATGTATGCCAGAAAGTCATATCTGCTCGACTCCATCTCTCAAAGGGAACCGAAGCACATGTTGAAAATGACGGTTTTCCTGGCCGAACTGTCGTCTTTGATGAGTAAATACCATGAGAGTATGAGATATGCCCTCCATGGAATTACGCAGGCGCAGGAACTGAAAGACCGGGAAGCCGAAGCCCGACTGCTTTTTTGTATAGGAGAGAATAATTGGCGGTTGTCATTGAAAAATGAGGCATATAAATATTTTGACCGTACCATTGAACTGTTGCGCGGATCAAAGGATATGAGGGAGATGATGCTGCTTTCTTCTTATTATGGCGCGGAAATGGGATTTTTAATGACCGATTCCCGTATCAAGGAAGCCTTGGCTCTTGCTTATGAACGTGAGAAACTTCTTAAGAAATTAGAGAAACTACGGGGCACGTGTAAAAACCTGTGTTTTCGTTTGTTATTTTTTGCTATAAAAAATCTTTGTAGTACCTTTGTTTTGCAAT